>PVBE010970177.1_pt1 | contig 40008 bp, 34 predicted proteins | sample 1631181 | NCBI WGS metagenome assembly PVBE01 (sample SAMN08397723, study PRJNA350692) | Marine metagenome, whole genome shotgun sequencing project. | isolation source: water | place: Pacific Ocean | collected 2012-04 | reverse complement strand
GCTATCGACCGCCGGCGCCACAAACCATCTTGCCCCGCCCTGCTGTCCAGGCTTACGCTACGCTCCAGCCTGCACAGCAGGGCATGAAACCGCGCCGAACTCTCTCATAGACGCTGGACCACTTAATGGGGGCAGGCCAGCCTTGCAAGCCATCGAGTCGGTCCTTGCCGCCACCGGCTTGATCCGCCGGGGCGCTTTCCATCCCCGCGCCAGTGACGGCGTGCCGAGCGGTGGCGGCACGGTGGTGCTGATCGGCACGCCGGACCGGCCCTGTGGGCGTCTTTTAGCCGCCAACGCCGGGACGAGCCCCATTCGCTCGATTCCTGGACGCGGCGGGTGCTGAACGAAGTGGCGCGAAACCTGGCGGCGGATTTCCCGGGTGTCCGCGCGCTGTTTCCTTTCGAAGGCCCGCCCTACCTTCCCTTTAAGCAATGGGCGAGGCGGGCCGATCCCGTCCATCCCTCGCCTGTGCGGCAATTGATTCATCCGGAATACGGTCTCTGGCACGCCTACCGAGGCGCCCTTCAGTTCAGGGAAAAACCGCGGCTACCTCGTCCCCAACGGCACCCCAGTCCTTGCCAGGGTTGCGCCGACAAACCTTGTCTTACCGCCTGCCCGGCGGATACCTTCAATAACGGCGCCTACGACAAGCCGGCCTGTATCGGTTACCTCAAGGAGCAGGCCGGGAATGACCAAAAGGACTGTCTCGATCGCGGCTGCCTGTCCCGCCACGCCTGTCCCATCGGCTTGAAGTACGCCTACCGCCCCGCCCAGGCCGGCTTTCACATGCAAGCCGTGTTGACGGCGCACGGCCGCTGATACCATCGCGCTCTCCCCGATTCCTGTGGACTTCTTCCGTTCCGGGGGCATATTAAGCGCCTTATGGCGGGACTGCTTTTCACCAAGATGCACGGGCTCGGCAACGATTTCGTGGTCCTCGACGGGCGCCGGGTTGCGTTGCCAATCAGCGCCGGCCAGGCGCGCGCCATTGCCGATAGGCGCACCGGCGTCGGCTGCGATCAGGTGATCGTCGTCGAGCCGCCGGCCAGCGGCCTGGCGGATGTCTTCATGCGCGTCCGCAACGCCGACGGCGGCGAGGCCGCGGCCTGCGGCAACGCCGCCCGCTGCGTCGCCGCCATGATCATGACCGAGAACGCCGCCACCCAGGCGGTCATCGAAACCGCCGCCGGACTCCTCGACGCCGAGGCGGCGGGCGGCGGGGACATCGCTGTCGATATGGGACAAGCCCGCCTCGACTGGCGGGACATACCGCTGGCCGGCCCCGCCGACACCCTGCATCTTCGCCTCGAAGCCGGGCCGTTCAAGGACCCGGTGGCGGTCGGCATGGGCAACCCCCACGCCGTCTTTTTCGTCGACGATGCCGAGGCGGCGGCGCTGGAGACCTTCGGCCCGGTTATCGAACGCCATGAAATGTTTCCCCGGTTCGTCAACGTCGGCGCCGCGCAAGTGCTGTCCGACCATGAAATCCGCCTGCGCGTCTGGGAGCGCGGCGCCGGCATCACCCGCGCCTGCGGCACCGGCGCCTGCGCCGCCCTGGTCGCCGCCCACCGGCGGGGGTACACCGGGCGCGCCGCGCAAGTCATCCTCGACGGAGGCAGCTTGGCGATCGAATGGCTGGCCGACGACCATGTGCTGATGACGGGACCGGCGGCGGTCAGTTTCCAGGGCACCTTGGACGAATCGTTGCTGTCATGAGCGATGCCAGAGTCGTCACTTTGGGCTGCCGTTTGAACGCCTTCGAATCGGAGGTCATGCGCGCCGCCGCCCGCGAGGCCGGTCTTGCCGACACGGTGATCGTCAACACTTGCGCCGTTACCGCCGAAGCCGAACGGCAATCGCGCCAGACCATCCGCCGCCTCCGCCGTCAACAGCCGGGCTCGACGATCATCGTCACCGGCTGCGCCGCGCAAGTGAATCCCGGCGGGTTCGCCAGCATGCCCGAGGTCGACCGGGTCGTCGGCAACGCCGAGAAATTGCGGCCATCGGCGCTGGCCGGCGCCAACGGCGAGGCCATGACATGGTCCGACATCACGGCCGCCGGGGAAACGGCGGGGCGGATGATCGGCGGCCTGCAAGGGCGCACCCGCGCTTATCTCCAGGTCCAGCAGGGATGCGATCACCGCTGCACTTTTTGCATCATTCCGCTGGCCCGCGGCCCCAGCCGTAGCCTGCCGGTGCATGGCATCATCGAGCAGGCGCGCCATTTGACCGCCAACGGCTACCGCGAAGTGGTGCTGACCGGCGTCGATATTTCCTCTTACGGCGCCGACCTGCCTGGCCGCCCGACACTGGGCGGACTGGCGGCCAGCCTGCTGGCCCGAGTCGGGGAAATCAAGCGTCTCAGGTTTTCTTCCCTTGACCCGGCGGCGATGGATACAGCGCTGATCGAACTGTTGGCCGAGGACGGCCGGCTGATGCCGCATCTGCATCTGAGCTTGCAGGCCTTTGATGATGTCATCCTGAAACGGATGAAACGGCGTCATCGCCGCGCCGATATGGAGAAGCTTTGCCAAACGGTCCGCCAGGCCCGTCCCGACGTCGTCTTCGGCGCCGACCTGATCGCCGGCTTCCCGACGGAGACCGAGGCGATGTTCAAAAATACTTTGTCGGCGGTCGGCGATCTGGGACTGACCTACCTGCACGTCTTTCCTTTCTCGCCGCGCCCCGGAACCCCCGCCCAGCGGATGCCGCGGATTCCGGGAGACGTTCGCAAGCGGCGCGCCGCCAGGCTGCGCGCCGCCGGCGAGGCGGCGTTGACTCGTTTCCTCGCCGCCCGGATCGGCGAGACCGCCGAGGTGCTGGTCGAAAAGGAGCGTTTCGGCCATAGCCGTCATTTCGCCCCGGTTCGCCTCGGTTTCGACGCGGCGCCGGGGTCCATCGTCGATGTCCGCGTCGAATCCGCCGCCGCCGGCCATTTGTTCGGAAGCAAGCCGGGGACGGGAAAGCCGTGAGCGATACCGATAAAAAGAAGTGGCTGGGCCGGCTTAGGCACGGGTTGAGCAAATCCTCGGCGAAATTCAAGGACGGGATCGGCGGCATCTTCGACAAGCGCCAGCTGGACGGCGCATTGGTCGAGGAGCTGGAGGACTTTCTGATCTCGGCCGATCTGGGAGTGGCGACGGCGGCGCGGCTGGCCCAGTCCCTGGCCGATACGCGCTTCAACCGGGAAATCACTCCGGCGGAAGTCCGCCAGGCCCTGGCCGACGAGATCGCCGCGATCCTGGCGCCGGTGGCCCGCGCCTTTGCCGTCGACAAGGCCCATAAGCCCCACGTCGTCTTGGTCTGCGGCGTCAACGGCGGCGGCAAGACGACCACCATCGGCAAGCTGGCCAAGCAGTTCCGCGGGGCCGGCCACACCGTCATGCTGGCGGCGGCGGACACCTTTCGCGCCGCCGCGATCGAACAGCTTCAGGCTTGGGGCGAGCGCGCCGATTGCCCGGTGGTCGCCGGCGCGACGGGGGCGGACGCCGCCGGCCTCGCCTATGACGCGCTGCTCCGCGCGCAAGCCGAAAACACCGACGTGCTGATGATCGACACCGCCGGGCGGCTCCACAACAGGGCCGACCTGATGGCCGAGTTGCGGAAAATCGTCCAGGTGGTGAAAAAACTGGACGCCACCGCTCCGCACGACCGTCTTCTGGTGATGGACGCCACCATCGGCCAGAACGCCCATGCCCAGGTCGAGGTTTTTCGCGACATGGTCGATATCACCGGCCTCGTCATGACCAAGCTGGACGGAACGGCGAAAGGCGGCGTGGTGGTGGCGCTGGCGGAAAAATTCGCGCTACCCGTTCTAGCCATCGGCGTCGGCGAGGGAATCGACGACATGCGCGCCTTCGATGCGCAAGCCTTCGCCCGCTCCCTGATGGGCCTGGAGGATTGAACCGTCGCCCGCCGGCGACGGGAGCAGCCATTTTTTATGCTCGACAGGCCTTGTTTTTGGTTTCGGCCTGCTTACCTTTTATAAAAATTAGATTATATTTATACAACTAACAGGATGTCGGCCCAGTCCGCTGGTTGAAACTTCGCGGCCGAGGCTCGATATCTCCTCCGCGATGATCGGGCAACCGGCGAATTTGCTTTCGAATTGGGGATATGCCGATGGCGAACGTGATCAACAAAGCAACCTAATCCGACCCATCCGGCGGTTCCCAGGCCGGACCGGGGTGGCGGGCCGGGAGACCGAGGCTGTCCCGGTTCGGTTTCGTCTTGGTGCTGGTCATTATCGGGATGTCCCTCTCGTTCGTCAGCTTCCGCTTCGTTTCGGATTGGGAAAAGGAACGCAATGAGCATCGCTTCGAGAATACGATCAAGAACTACACCCATTCCCTGGAGGAAACGCTCTCCAGGGATTTGGACGTTCTCCGTTCGATAGAGAGCTTTTTCCTATCTTCCGAGGTTGTAACCCGCACCGAGTTTACTGTCTTCAACAGCGGCTACCTGAACCGTTATCCCGGCATTCAGGCCCTGGAATGGATCCCCCGCGTTACCGCCAAGGAGCGCGGGGATTATGAGCAACGGGCCCGAAAAGACGGTCTTTCCGGTTTTCGGATTACCGAAAGGAAAGCCCAGGTAGGCATGGCCGCGGCGGGGCCGCGCGACGAATATTTCCCCGTCTATTTCGTCGCCCCCTTACAGGGCAACGAGCGCGCCCTGGGTTTTGATCTGGGCTCCAACCCGGCCCGGCTCGCCGCCCTGGGAAAAGCCCGGGACAGCGGCGAAATATCCGTCAGCGCCCCTATTAAACTGGTCCAGGAAACCGGCGATTAGTATGGTTTCCTCGCCTTCCTGCCGGTCTTCGGCAAAGAATTGCCGCACAATACGGCGAAACTGCGCCGCCGGAACCTTACCGGTTTCTCCCTTGGCGTCTACCGCGTCGGCGATGTGCTCGAGGGCGCCTTGACGAAGTATCAACGGCCGGGCGGAATCGACATCTATCTCTTCGACGACAGCGTGCCTGCCGGCAGCCAGCTCATCTATTTCCACCCTTCGCGCCTTCGCCAGGGCTCCGCCGAGCCTGAACCCGAGAAACAAATTCGCGGCGGCGCATACCCATCGGCCTCATTTCCAGTCGGCGACCGCCAGTGGACGATCATTTACCGGCCCATCCCCGGCTTCTTCGCGGGGGCTTCCACCTGGGTGTCCTGGGCCGCCTTCGCCGCCGGGCTGCTGTTCACCGCTTTGATGGCGGTCCTATTGGTTTTGGCCATCGGCCGGGAAACCAGGATCGCCGCTCTTGTCGACAAGCGCACGAAGGACCTCAAGGACAGCGAGACCCACATCCGCGCCGTCGTCGACAACGCCGTCGACGCCATCATCACCATCGGCAAAAGTGGCTCCATCGAGAGCTTCAACCCGGCCGCCGAGAAGATTTTCGGCTATCGCCGGGACGAGGTCGTCGGCAAGAACGTCAACATCCTCATGCCGCCGCCCTACCATGCCAAGCACGACGGCTACCTTCGCAATTACCTCGAAACCGGCGAGCGGAAAATCATCGGCATCGGCCGCGAGGTCGAGGGGATGCGCAAGGACGGATACATCTTTCCCATGGACCTGGCGGTCTCGGAAATGCACATCGCCAGGAGGAAGCGGTTCGTCGGCATCTGCCGCGACATCACCGACCGCAAGAAAGTGGACCGGATGAAAAACGAATTCATTTCCACCGTCAGCCACGAGCTGCGCACGCCGCTGACGTCGATCCAGGGGTCGCTCTCGCTGATCACCAAGACCATGCCCAAGGAGCTTTCGAAAAAACACCAGAACCTGATCGGCATCGCTGACAAGAACTGCCGGCGCCTGGTCCGTCTGATCAACGACATCCTCGACATCGAGAAGATCGAATCCGGGAAGATGGTTTTCAACCTCAAGGCCGTGGAGATCATGCCCCTGGTGCGGCAGGCCATCGAGGCCAACCAGTCTTACGCGCAAAAGTTCTCGGTCATGCTGGTGCTCAAGGAGAGCCTTGCCGGGGTCATGATCTACGCCGACGAAGACCGGATCGCCCAGGTGCTGACCAACCTTATGTCGAACGCCGCCAAATTCTCGCCGCCAGGGGAAATGGTCGAGGTCAAGGTCGGCCGCGCCGGCCACAACGTCCGCGTCGAGATCGCCGATCACGGTCCGGGCATAGCGGAGGAATTTCAAGACCGCATCTTCGGCAAGTTCGCCCAGGCCGATTCGTCCTCCACCCGCCGGCGGGAGGGCACCGGCCTGGGTTTGAGCATCGCCAAGGCCATCGTCGAGAAACACGGCGGCGGCATCGGCTTTACAACGAAGCCGGGAGCCGGGACGACCTTTTACTTCGAGCTGCCGGAATGGCAGGTGCAAGCCGAAACGCCGGTCCGCGAGGCGGCGGCGGACGGCAAGCGCCGCATCCTCGTCTGCGAGGACGAACCGGACGCGGCGTCCTTGCTGAAGATGATGCTGGAGCAGAACGGCGTCACCTGCGACGTCGCCTACACCGCCGCCATGGCCAAGGAGATGCTGGCCGCCAACGACTATTCGGCGATGACCCTGGACCTGATGTTGCCCGACATCGACGGACTGACCTTGATGAACGAGCTGCGCGCCGACGAGAAAACCCGCGACCTGCCGATCGTCGTCGTCTCCGCCCGCGCCGAAAGCGGCCACTTGGAAATCAACGGCGACGTCGCCGGCGTCGTCGATTGGCTGGCCAAGCCGATCGACCGGGACCGCCTGCTTGCGGCGGTCGACCGGGCGGCCTTCGGGGGCGGATCGGAGAAGCCGAGGATCCTCCACGTCGAGGACGACGCCGACGTGCTCGAACTGATCGCCAGCCTGCTCGCCGAGCGGGCGGTGATCGAAAGCGCCAAAACGCTTAGCAAGACCAGGGAAATGCTGAAAAGCGATACCTACGATCTCATGCTTCTCGACATCGGCCTGCCCGACGGCAACGGCCTCGACCTGCTTCCCGGCCTCGGCGGCGGCGGCGAAAATCTGCCGGTGGTCCTGTTCACCGGCCAGGAAGTGCCCGGCGAGATCGCCCGCAAGGTCGATGCGGTGATGATCAAGTCGCGCACCTCGATGGACCAGTTGTTGGCGACAATGACCCATATCATCGACCGGAAAGCGGCCGTCGGCCGGCGTACGGAAGTGGATTAATGGAGGGAAAATCATGCCAGTTCCAGCTCTCAAGACAATCATTCTCGTTGAAGACGATCTCGACATCCAGGAAATCGGCGTCATGTCGCTCGAGGATATCGGCGAGTTCGAGGTAACGCCCTGCTCGTCGGGACAAGAAGCCTTGGACAAGGCGCCCCTGGTATCCCCGGACCTGATCCTTCTCGACGTGATGATGCCGGGAATGGACGGCCCGACGACGCTGCAACGGCTTCTCCAGATGCCCGAAACCATCAACATCCCGGTCATCTTCCTGACCGCCAAAAGCCAACCTCACGAAGTCGCTGAATATATCAGGCTGGGCGCCATCGACGTGATCAGCAAACCTTTCGATCCCGTCGAGCTCTGCGAGAAGATCGAGGCCATCTGGAAGCATCACCATGACTGAGGGAAACACCTCCCTCGACGACAAGCTTGCCGCCGTCAGACGACTGTTCGTCGGCAAGCTCGGCGCCAAGATCGGCGAGATTGAAGTCGCCCGCTTGCGATTGTTCGAGGCGGAAAGCGAAGACGATGCGCCGCCGGCCCTGGAGGCCTTGATTTTTCCCGTCCACCGCCTGGCCGGTTCGGCTGGCTCCTTCGGCTTTCCCGCCGTCAGCGAATCGGCGTCGGTCTTGGAAAAGCTGCTCCACGACATCGCCGAGGACAAGCGCCTCCCCAACGACAAGGAACGCTGGCAAATCCTGGCGTTGATGGAACGCCTGCGCCAATCCGCCGCCAAGCCAGAGGCGCCCGCCTCCAGCGGCATCGATATCGGGCGGGCGGAGCAGGACCAGCCCAAAGACGGGGAAAACCAAACCGTCTTTCTCCTCGAAGACGACGAGGAGCTGGCCTCGGATCTGACCTCGCAGCTGGAACATCATGGTTACCAGGCGCGGGTTTTCCATAACGCCTCGGATTTAAGGCGTGCCGCCGAGAAGACCCCTCCGGCGGCGCTGATTCTCGACATCATCCCGCCCGATGGCGAGTTGGCGGGCATCGAGGCGCTCGACGACATCCTCCGGGCATGTTCGTCGCCGGCCATCGTGCTCAGCCGGCGCGACGACCTGGTCAGCCGGCTGCAAGCGGTGCGCGCCGGGGCGCATGGCTATTTCAGCAAACCCTTGGACATCACCCGCATTGTCGAAGCCCTCGACAAAATGACGGCGGCCAAGGAAAACGACCCCTACCGCATTCTCATCGTCGATGACGACCGGGCCCTGGCGGAGTTCTACAAGCTGCTGCTGGAAAAGGCGGGGATGATCGTCGAAATCGTCACCCATCCCTTGCGGGTCATGGAACCGCTTTTCGAATTCCGCCCCGATTTGATCCTGATGGACATCAACATGCCCGACTGCAACGGCATCGAGCTGGCCAGCGTCATTCGCCAGAAGGAAGACTTTTTCCGCATTCCGATCGTCTTTCTGACCAGCGAATCGACATACGGCAGACGGTTATTGGCCTTGCAAAGCGGCGGCGATGATTTTCTCGCCAAGCCGGTGCGGACCGATCTGTTGATTTCGTCGCTGATATCGCGCGCCGAACGGGCCCGCCAATTCGATTCGCTGATTTCGCGGGACGGCATGACTGGGCTGGTCAACCACAGCAAGATCAAGGAACTTCTGGAAACCGAGGTCTATCGGGGACAGCGTGAAAACCAGCCCCTGGCCTTCGCGATGATCGACATCGACCTTTTCAAATCCGTCAACGACAGCCATGGCCATTGGGCCGGCGACACGGTGATCAAGGTGTTGGCCCGGGTCCTCGGCCAGCGCCTGCGTAAAACCGACATCATCGGACGCTACGGCGGCGAGGAGTTCGCCGTCATTCTGCCCAACACCGAAGGCGCCGACGCAGGGCGGCTGATGAACAGGATCCGCGCCGCTTTCGGACAGATCCGCCACATCGCCAAGAACGACGAATTTTACGTCACCTTCAGTTGCGGCGTCGCCACGTTCCCCGCCATCGCCACGCCCGAACTGCTGACCACCACCGCCGATGACGCACTTTACGCGGCGAAAAACCAGGGCCGCGACCGGGTGATTCTGGCCGGCTCGCAAGCGGACTTCGCGGAGATGAGCCGAAAACCGGCGGCGGCGGCCCGAGCCTGACCCCGAAGGCGCGTTCTCCTGCTATCGTTCCGCGGGTGACAAGGCCGCGAAATTTGGTTATTGTTCTCTCGCCTTTGGCCATATATTGTGGGATGATGTTTATGTGCTCCTACATATTGTTATACGGCCTATCGTCGTCAGCCGAGGGTTCCAGTCATCGATTGCGGAGGCATGGACCACATGTTGAGCGTTGTGGCTACTGAACAGGCGCCGGTTCAGAACGGCAAACGCAAACGCCTCCAGGAAATCATCGCCGCGGAATCGGTACGCAAAGGGGAAGCCTTTGAACTCGCTTCCGGTGGGACCAGCAACATCTATTTCAACATGAAAGAGACAATGTTGCATCCCGAAGGCGCCAATCTCGTGGCGGAACTCATGCTGGAAATCCTTGCGCAAGAGCAAGTGGATTCTATCGGCGGGCTTGAAATGGGAGCCGTGCCGTTGGTGTCGGCTCTGTGCGTCAAGAGTCACCCCGATCGTCCGATCAAAGCCTTTTTCGTCAGAAAAGCCACAAAGCAACATGGCACGAAGCAACAGATCGAGGGCCATCTGCAAGATGGCTCGAACGTGATCATTTTCGACGATGTGACGACCACGGGAAGTTCGGTTCTCGAAGCGGTCAAAGCTGTAAGAGATCGCCGGTGCCGTGTCGGCAAGGCGATTGCCATCGTTGATCGCTTGGAGGGAGCCGAACGGAACCTTCGAAAAGAGGGTATCGAGCTTGTCGCGCTGTTTAGGAAAAGGGACTTCGAGAGCACCTGATCCGTTCCCAGGCGGCATCCCTTCCGCGTGGCCTTGCGAGAACTGCCAGCCTCAGCCGATCAACTCAAACCACTCCCGTTCGCTCAGAGTCGCTATCCCCAGGTCCCCGGCCTTTTTGGCCTTGGCGCCGGCATCCGAGCCGACGATCAGGTAATCGGTCTTGTTCGACACCGCGCCCGCCACCTTGGCGCCCAGCCCCTCGGCTTTCGCTTTCGCTTCGCCGCGGCTCATGGTTTCGAGCCTGCCGGTGAAGACCACCGTCTTGCCGGCGAGCGGCGAGGCGGCGGCTTCGGGGGTGGCGAAATCCTCGACCGCCAGCATTTCCTCGAGGTCGTCGAGCACGTCCCGGTTATGCTGCTCGGCGAAGAAGACCAGGATGGCGGCGGCGACAACCGGTCCGATGCCGTCGATGTCGACCAGCTCGCGGTGGGGGTCCGAGTCCCTGTCCAGGGCCGCCATCATCGCCTCGCGCCAGCCGGCGAGCGAGCCGTACTGCCTGGCCAGCAGCCGTGCCGTCGCTTGGCCAACTTGGCGGATGCCGAGCGCGTAGATGAAACGGTCCAGCGGGGGACGGCGCTTATTGTCGATGGCGGCGATGAGGTTTTCCACCGATTTTTCGCCCCAGCCCTGGCGGTTCTCGATGGCCTCGGCTTTGTCGCGGAGCCGGAAGATGTCGGCCGGGGTCTCGATCGACCCGTCTTTCCAAAAGGCGCCGATATGTTTTCCTCCCAAGCCATCGATGTCGAAGGCGTCGCGGGACACGAAGTGCTTGAGCCTTTCCGTCGCCTGCGCCGGGCAAACCAAGCCGCCGCCGCAGCGCCGCGCCACTTCTCCTTCCTCGCGCACCGCCAGGCTGCCGCACTCGGGGCAAGTTCGCGGAAAGGCAAAGGGTTGGCTGTCGTCGGGGCGTTCCTCCAGCACCACCTCGACGACCTGCGGAATGACGTCGCCGGCCCTTTGCACGACCACGGTGTCGCCTTCGCGGATGTCCTTGCGGGCGATCTCGTCCTCGTTGTGCAGTGTCGCGCTGGAGACAACGACGCCGCCAACGTTGACCGGCTCCAGTTCCGCTACCGGTGTCATCTTGCCGGTGCGCCCGACCTGAATTTGAATATCCTTGACGAGGGTCCGCGCTTTCTCGGCCGGGAACTTGTGGGCGGTAGCCCAGCGCGGGGCACGGCTGGTCTGGCCCAGGCGCTCCTGCCAGTCGATGCGGTTGACCTTATAGACGATGCCGTCGATGTCGTAAGACAGTTTCGCGCGCTTGCCCTCGGTATCCCGGTAATAGGCCAGGCATTGCTCCACGTCTTGGCATAATTCCGCCAGCGGATTGGTCGGCAATCCCCATTCCCGCAACCGATCGAGGAATCCCCACTGGCTATCGGCCACGGCTTCGCTGACCTCGCCCCAGGCGTAGGCGAAGAATCGCAACGGCCGGCTGGCGGTGATCGACGGATCGAGCTGGCGCAAGCTGCCGGCGGCGGCGTTGCGCGGATTGGCGAAATCTTTTTTGCCGGCCTCGTTCTGGCGCTGGTTCAAGACCTCGAAATCGCCCTTGGCCATGTAGACCTCACCGCGCACCTCCAGCACCGCCGGCGCCCCGGTAATGGCCTCGGGAATGTCGTCCAGCGTCCGCAGGTTCTCCGTGATGTCTTCGCCGGTGGCGCCGTCGCCGCGGGTCGCGCCCAAGGCAAAGCGGCCCTTTTCGTATCGCAGCGTTACCGACAAGCCATCGATCTTCGGCTCGGCGACGATATCCACGGGCTCGTCTTCGCCGAGGCCAAGGAACCTTTTGACGCGGCCGACGAAATCCTTGAATTCATCGGCGCCGAAGGCGTTGCCCAACGACAGCATGGGGCGGGCATGGGCGACTTTGGCGAATCCGCCGGCAGGGGCGGCGCCGACCCGTTTCGACGGGCTGTCGGCGCCGACAAGTTGGGGAAAGCGTTCTTCGATGGCGTCGTTGCGGCGGCGAAGCGCGTCGTATTCGGCGTCGATGATACGAGGCCCGTCGTCCTGGTGATAAGCGCCGTCGTGCCCGGCGATTTCCTTGGCCAGGGTTTGCAGTTCCGCCGCCGCCTCCAGGGCCGTCAAATCCGCTTCCGGGATATCCCTTAAGGCGCGGCTCACGGCTGGCGGCCATGCAGCAGGCTGCCGGCGGCGGCGCGGGCCTCGTCAGTGATCCTGGCGCCGGCCAGCATGCGGGCGATTTCCTCCTTGCGGGCGTCTTTCGTCAGGGCATCGACGGTGGTCAGCATGCCCGGACCGCGGGCAGGGTTCCCGTCCCCCATAGCCACCGCGCCGCCCCGCGTCTCTTGTTTCGAGACCTGCCAGTGATGGGCTCCCCGGGCCGCGACCTGGGGCGAATGGGTGACGACCAGAACCTGGGCTTGCTCGGCCAGCCGAGCCAGGCGTTCGCCGACGGCGGCGGCGGTTGCTCCCCCGATGCCGCTGTCCACTTCGTCAAAAACTATGGTCGGAACGGGATCGGCCTCGGCCAAAACCGCTTTCAGGGCTAGCATGAAACGCGCCAGTTCGCCGCCCGAGGCAATTCTGCTGAGCGGCCCCGGCGGCGCTTCCGGAATGGTGGCGATCTCGAAGGCGGCGCGGTCGCAACCATGTTCGCTCCAATCCTTTTTTTCGAGGGGTTCGATCAGGGTGGTGAATACGGCCTTGCTCAGTTTCAGAGGCTCCAGTTCGCCGGCGACGGCGGCATCGAGCCGGGCCGCCGCTTGGTGGCGCGCCTCGGTCAACCTGCCCGCGGCCGCGGCGAAAGCGGCCCGCGATTCCGCCTCCCCGCGTTGCAGCCGTTCAACCTTGGCGCCGCCGTCTTCCAGCGCCGCAAGCCGCGCCGCCAATGTCTCTTGCAAGGCCGCGAGGCCGTCGACATCGGTGTTGTGTTTGCGGGCCAGTGCCCTGAGAGTGAACAATCGTTCCTCGACAAGATCTAGGCTCCGCGGATCCAGGTCTGTCTCGGAGCTTGCTTTTTCCAATAACGCCATTCCCTCGGCGATCTCGGAAGCGGCCTTGTCGAGGGCGGCGCAAGCCGCGTCCAGGCGTCCTTCGAACTTTGCGGACACCCGTTCAAGATGGCGGAGCGCGCTTCGTACCGCTCCCTCGGCACTGCCTCCATGTTCCAGTTCCGCCACCGCTTGGTTCATGGCCTCGAGCAGCATTTCACCCTGCATCATCGTCGAGCGCCGGACGGCGAGCGTCTCCTCCTCTCCCGGTTCGGGCTTCAGGGCGGCCAACTCATCGGCGGCATGACGCAAGTATTCCTCGTCGCGGCGTGCCGTTTCCAATTCCGCCGCCGCCCGCGCCCGGGCATCGGCGGCCCGCCGCCAGGCGGCGAAAGCATGCCGCGTCGCTTCGACAAGGGAATTCAAGTCCCCGTAAGCATCGAGCAGGCGGCGATGGACGGCCGGATTGAGCAATCTCTGGCTTTCGAATTGGCCATGCACATCGACCAGGGCTTCGCCAAGCCGTTGGAGCAAGGAGACGCTTACCGGCACGTCGTTGACAAAGGCGCGCGAGCGGCCGTCGGCGGTGAGCACCCGGCGCAAGAGCATGCCGTCGCCGCCGACAATGCCCTGCTCGGCCAGGATTTCGCGAACCGGACCCGTTTGCGGCGCCGCAAACTCCGCCGTCACTAGAGCCTGCCGGGCGCCATGGCGGACCAGACGGGCGTCGGCGCGACGCCCCAAAGCCAGGCCCAGGGCATCGAGCAGGATCGATTTGCCGGCGCCGGTCTCGCCGGTCAACACGCATAAACCGGAATGGAAGTTAATTTCCAGACGGTCGATGAGGACGACGTCGCGGATGGTCAAAGTACGCAGCATCCCGACAATCCAGTACTTACTCCCAGTGACCGCCTACCATAACTTATACCAGGCTTCTTTGTCCTTGGGCTGGGTCGGTTCCTCCTGGAGAGGTTGGCCGGGGGTCCCAAGCTTATACCACGGGGCTTTCTCTTTTGGGCGAATCTGTTTTTTCTCAACCATCTCGTAAGAATCGATATACCATTCGCTTCCTGGAAAATTGTGTCCCAGAACCGCCGCCGTTTTCTGGGCCTCCTCCTTGATGCCCAGCGCCAGATAGGCCTCGGTCAGCCGGTGCAGGGCCTCGGGCACGTGAATGGTGGTCTGGTAATTATCGACCACCGTTTTGAAACGGTTGATGGCGGCCAGGTAGTGCCTCTGCTTGAGGTAATAACGTCCGATTTCCATCTCCTTTCCGGCCAGGTTGCCGTTGGTCAGGTCGAGCTTGATTTTGGCGTCACGGGCATACTTGCTTTTGGGGTAACGGGCGATGATTTCGTTGAAGGTCTTGAGAGCCAGCTCGGTCATTCTCTGGTCGCGGGTCACGTCGGATATCTGTTCGTAGTAGCTTAAAGCTTTCAGATAATGAGCATAGGGGACATCGTGGTTGGACGGATGCAGTTGGATGAAACGATCGAGGGCAAAGATGGCCTCGTCGTAATTGTTGTCCAGGTAGAGGCTGTAGGCGGCCATCAATTGCGCTTTCGTTGCCCAGGTCGAATAAGGATGCTGGCGCTCCACCTCATCGAACATGAGGGCGGCGTCGTTGTAAAAACGTTGATCAAGGGTATCCATTGCCTCGTTGTACAGTTGGTCCACCGGGCGTTCGACGTATCCCAGCTCCTCCTCTTCCATGCAAGCGACGAGGAGAAAAGGCGCCAACAGCGTAACCAACCGTTTCAGCGGCGCAATACGTCCGGTCGGAGAGGAAAACGGAAAACGTTCCAGCATCACGGCCCAATTATATCACGGCGGCACCGGGCCAATGCAACTTCTACAAACTGGAACACCCGGCAAAAAGCCGGGCGGCGGAAAAATCGATAAAGGTGAAGCGGCGGTATTAAGCGGTGGCGCCGACCGTCGCCACCGAACCCCCGGTCCAGGCGGCCTCCATGTCATCCGCCTCGTCGGCGGGAAAGAGGTCATGGCAGCAGGAATCATTGTCGGCGAAGAGCTTTTGTAACAGCCGGTGGTTGGTGGCATGGCCGGAACAAATGCCGCTGAAATGACCATTGATGGGTGCGCCGGCGAGATAAAGGTCGCCGACGGCATCCAGGGCTTTATGACGGACGAATTCATCATCGTATCGCAGGCCGTCCTCGTTGAGGACTCTGTCGCCACTGATTACGACGGCATTGTCGAGGGAACCGCCCAGGGCCATGCCGGAAGCTTGCAGTCGCTCGGCCTCGTGCAGCAAACCGAAAGTGCGGGCGCGGGCCAGTTCTTTTTTGAAGGCCCCGTTGCCTAGACCGATGGAGATGGATTGGCGGGAAATGGCGGGACTGTCGAACTCGATCTCGAAGGCGAGAGAAAACCCATTGCCGGGAACCAGCGAGGCGACACAGTCGCCATCCCTGACGGTAACCGGTTTCCTGATTCGGATAACACTGCGTGGGGCATCCTGTTCGACGATACCCGCACATTCAAGAAGAAATATAAAAGGCCAGGAACTGCCGTCCATGATGGGAATTTCCGGACCATTGACTTCGATCACGGCGTTATCGACGCGGCATCCCGCCAGCGCCGCCATCAAGTGTTCGACCGTGCCGATCGTCACACCGTCATCATTGCCAAGGGTGGTGCTCATGTTGGTATCGACCACCCGCTCCCAGGTTGCCGGAATAAAAGCGCCGCCGCCGGCAATATCGGTGCGCTTGAAGACAATGCCACTGCCGGGTTCACCCGGCCCGAGCACCATCGAAACCTTAATGCCGGAATGAAGAGCGATCCCGGCGCAGCTTATGGGATTTTTCAGGGTCCTTTGTTGGGCGGTACTGACTAAGTTGAACCCCCTAACCGACTTACGATTACCTTTTAAAACCCCCATCTTTTCCTTCTTAATCTTTATGTGAAAAAACACAAATACCTAAAACTATCTCTTTTATAGATTGTTAATGGGTAAACCTTTCCAATGTATTAAAAAAATGCTTCAAGGGCCTGTCTATCAACATCCCTTGAAGCATTCAAATCACTCTTTGTTACCAATTGTTACGTATTCCTGGACCTTTACTGTCAATTCGCTTGGCGGCGTAAAAAGGTTGGTATCTCTAGCAAATCTTCTTCGGCCGAGCTGGTGGCGAGCCGGTCCTGGAGGCCGGGGCCGCCTTGCTTTCCCCGGTCCGTTTCTTGAGCCGGTTTTATCGCCATGCCTCGTTTCGCCGCCACCGCGGAAGAGGTGTATTTCGATTTCGCGATGTTGGCGGCCTTCTTGGCTTTAGCGGCCAGACCCGTACCGGTCACCCTTTCGAATAGGCTTAGCCCCTTTTTGCCGATTCGTTCCGTGCCGATTCGTTCCGTGCCGATTCGTTCCGGGTCCGCCTTGTTTTCCCGTTTCTTGGGGCCGTTCATCATGGCGGCGGCGGCGAAAGGATCGGCTTCCCTCGCTCCCCCTTCCACCGCTGGTTTAGCAGGCGAAGGAGGAATGAAGGGCTCCGTGGCCTTGATGCCAGGGGTGGCGGGCGGGGCCTTGCCAAGAGGCTTGGTGGTTGCGGATTCTCCCCTATCCTTGCCTTCGGGGATTTCCTTGGCGGGCAGTTTCTCCCCGCCGGCCTCCTCGGCGGTGGTGGCGGCATCCTGTTCGGTATCAACAGGTTCCGGGTTTTCCAATACGGGGGCGATGGCATCCCCGGCGGCTGTCGGGACGGGATGCGCCTTCCCCGCCCGGCCCGTGTTCCCTTCGATTCGGGCCATGTCTTCCGGTGAACCGCCCTGGTCGGCCAGATTGATCATGGTGGGGGCGGGGAGGGTGCTGATTTTGGACTCGATTCCCGTGGCCACCACCGAGACGCGGAGCTTGCCTTCCATGCTTTTGTCGAAAGTTGAACCGAAGATGATGCAGGCTTCCTCATCCACTTCGTCGCGGATTCGGGTGGCCGCCTCGTCGACTTCGAAAAGAGTCATATCGCAGCCGCCGGTGATGTTGATGAGCAATCCCTTTGCTCCTTGCATGGAAGCATCGTCAAGAAGGGGGTTGGAAATGGCCGCTTCGGCGGCGTCAAGAGCCCGTCTTTCGCCTTCGGCCTCGCCGGTACCCATCATCGCTTTGCCCATCTCGCTCATGACCGAGCGGATGTCGGTGAAGTCGAGATTGATCAGGCCCGGCATCACCATCAGGTCGGTAACCCCGCGGACGCCCGAATAGAGGACGTCGTCGGCCATGCTGAAAGCATCGGCGAAGGTCGTCTTCTCATTGGCGATGCGAAACAGATTCTGATTGGGAATAATGATCAGGGCGTCAACGAACTGCTCGAGCTCCTCGATGCCGGCGATGGCCAGGCGCATGCGGTGGGCGCCCTCGAACTCGAACGGCTTGGTCACCACGCCGACCGTGAGAATCCCCTCTTCGCGCGCCGTCCTGGCGATCACCGGGGCGGCGCCGGTGCCGGTGCCGCCGCCCATGCCGGCGGTGATGAATACCATGTTGAAGCCTTTCAGGGCTTCGAGAATTTCATCCAATGTCTCCTCGGCGGCGGCACGGCCTATGTCGGGACGGGAGCCGGCGCCCAATCCATGGGTGATCGAGATGCCCATTTGGATGCGGCGTTCGGAGCGCGAACTAGCCAGAGCCTGGGCATCGGTGTTGGCGACCACGAAATCGACGCCTTCCAACTCCGAGGCGATCATGTTGTTGACCGCGTTGCAGCCAGCGCCGCCGACGCCGACGACGGTGATTCGCGGTTTCAGATCGGGTGTGTCGTTGTTGCTCGGAACGCTAATGTTAATGCTCATGTCGTCCTCCAGTCATAAATCCAAATCCTGTTCATCTGCATCGGCTGAGGTGGCATCCGCCGCCGCCAAGGTCCGGTATCGCTTGCCGGCGGCCGTGATGGAACGGTGGGGACGCAAATGGGCGGCGCCTGTGGTCGAAAATTTTTCATCTTTGCATTTCCCCCATCTTAAAAGTGTTCTCGAAACCAATGGCCGAGTCGGCCCAAACGGCTGCTCGTCTTCTCCGGGGTGTGGTAGGTACCGGCGAGAGCGTCTGTCTTGTTGTTGACGGCGTGATTCAAGAGCCCGGCGCAGGTGGCGAATGCGGGACCACCAACGGATTCGGCGAGTCCCTCGATGGGCCGGGGCCGGCCCATGCGCACCTGTTTGTCCAAAATCGTCGTGGCCAGCTCGCGGGTACCGGGCAACTGACTGGCGCCGCCGGTGAGCACCACCCGGCGGCCGGCGGCCTTGTCGAAGCCGGCGGCCTCAAGGTGGGCGCGAACCATTTCGAAGGTCTCCTCCAGCCGCGGGCGTACAATGCCGACCAGCATCGAACGCGGCACCTGGCTGGTTTCCGCCGGCTCCTCTTCGCCGATCAGAGGGACTTTGAGGATTTCGCGGTCGTCCGACGGCGACGGGATGACACTGCCGTAAAGGGTCTTCATGCGCTCGGCGTAGGCAAGCGGCGTCGACAAGCCCCTGGCGATGTCGTTGGTGACGTGGACGCCACCGACGGGAATGAAACCGGCATGCACCAGTTCACCGTCAAAAAACACGGAGATGGAGGTGGTGCCGCCGCCCATGTCGATGCAAGTGACGCCGAGTCTGGTCTCGTCCTCGACCAAGCAGGCCAGCGCCGAGGCGTATGGCGTGACCACTTTGTCGACAACGACCAAATGACAGCGTGAAATACAGCTCTCCAGGTTGCGGACAGCGCCTTTGCCGGCGCTGATGGCGTGCAGGTAGACCCCCAAACGTTCGCCGAAGAGGCCACGCGGATCGTGCACCCCGCGGCCCCCGTCGAGGCTGTAGCCGACCGGAATGACGTGGATGAAATCGTGGTTATCCGGCTGCCCATCCTCTATCGCGGCGGGATCGAGAATGCGCCTGATGTCGGCGTCGTCGATTTGGTGTCCGGCGGTGGAAATTTCGTAGGCGATGAGTCTGGACTTCATGTCGCCGCCGGAAAAATTGACGACGATTCGGCGAATGTTTTCCCCGGCCATCTTTTCGGCGGCCTCGACCGTCGCTCGAATGGAGGCCTCGGCGGCATCCATATCGACAATGACGCCCGAACGAATCCCCCGAGACACCTGATGACCGATACCGACGATCTTCATGCCGTTTTCCGGAACAGGCCGGGCGATGAAGCAACAGAGCTTGGTCGAACCCAGATCAAGGGCCGCGATCAGCCCGCCTCGTCCCTTGTTTTGCACCGTGGAGTTTATCATTCCATTCAACTTTCTTGCTTACCTATTGTCAGGTTTCCTTGCCGGGGAACGTTTCTATCCTCTTGGACTTCGAAGGTTGGCGAACGATCAGGCGGTCGGGCAGCCTCAGATCAAGGACCCGGACATTTCGCTCGAACACTCGGTGCTTGCGTTCGTATTCGGCGAGGCGGGACCAAGCCTTGGCGGGATCGGTTTCCGGCAGGCGGACATCAATACCGCCCTTGAGCTTGATATTCCACCGCCGCCCGCCGACCCGCACCGCCGTTTGCACCAGGACCATCAGTTCGGGCTGGGTCTTGAGCGTTTCCAGCAGCTCGGCGGCATGGGCGGGCGCGTCCTCGCCAACGACCAAGGGCAAATCCGAAAAACGCCCCAGGCCCTTATCAATGATTACCGCGCCTTGTTCATCGATGAGGGCGAATTTGCTCTGGTTCTGCCAAAGAGCCAGGGGCCGGCGTTCTCTCACGCGTAGGAAAATAGTATCGGGCAACATGCGCTCGATGGCGGTCGAGCCAATCCACGGCAACTGCTCGACGCGGCGCTTGGCGGCCTTGAGATCGAAGGCGAGGATCGGGGCGCCACGGGCCAAGCGAAGCGCCGCCAGGAGTTCCTCCCGTGGCGTCTCGGCCCTGCCGACAACGAGGATTTCCCGGACCGTAAGTCCCAAGTCGCTCGACAACGCGATGAGATTCCAGCGTATCCGATCGGCCTTACGCTCAATCCAGTTGTCTTCCCACAACCACCATCCGCCGGCGGCGCCAACGGCCAGTATCGCCGCCACCAGGGCGGTGATCATGCGGCGGCTTCGCCACAGGGGAACGACCCGACGGCGAGGCCGGCCGTGCTGGGCGGTGGTTTTGTTCCCCTCTTTGCTCATGGATCGCATTCGGCGTTCTCCACCATCCAGGCGGCCAGTTCGTCGAATGACTTGCCGGCATGGGCCGCCTGTTCGGGGACCAGGGACGCCGGGGTCATGCCGGGCTGGGTGTTAAGTTCGAGAATGAACAGAGTTTCACCGTCGTAACGGAAATCGGCTCTTGAGACGCCCCGGCAACCCAGGCTCCGATGCGCCAGGACGGCTAACCTGAGCGCCTCGCCGTAGACCGCCGGCGGCACCGGCGCCGGGATCAGATGGGTGGAAGCGCCTTCGTCATATTTGGCGCTGTAATCGTAGAAACCGGCGTTAGTGGTGATCTCGGTCACCGCCAGCGCCTGGTCGCCCATCACCGCCACCGTTAGCTCCCGGCCGGGGATATAGCGTTCGACCAAAACCTGATCGCCGAATGGCCAGTTAGCGGTCAAGGAGTGTTCGCCGCCGTCCTCGGGGACGATGTGAACGCCGACGCTGGAACCCTCGTTCAAGGGTTTGATCACGTAAGGAGGCGCCATGACTTCGGCGGCGATCGCTTCGCCACCGCTGATCACCTTGCCCTCGGGGACGGGAATGCCGGCGGCGGTGAACAGGCGCTTGGCCATGGGTTTGTTCATGGCCAGGGCCGAAGCCAACAACCCGGAATGGGTATAAGGGATGTCAAGGATGTCGAGGAGACCCTGCACGCATCCGTCCTCTCCAAAACGCCCGTGCAGAGCGTTGAAGACAACGTCGGGCCGCGGGAAAAGCCGGGTCAAGAGCACGCCCAGGTCGCGCTGGACGTCGATGGTGGTTACCCGATAGCCGGACGTTTTCAAGCTGTTGGAGACGGCGGCGCCGCTGATCAGCGATACCTCGCGCTCGGACGACCAGCCACCCATGAGAACGGCCACGTGTTTGCTCATGGCTTTCCCTCCCCGGCGGCAACGCCGATGCGGCGAATTTCCCATTCCAGGTTGACGCCGGATGTCGCCGCGACCCGTTGCCTGACTTCCTCGCCCAGACCTTCGAGATCGGCCGCCGTCGCGTTGTAGGTGTTGATGAGGAAATTGCAGTGTTTTTCCGAGACCACGGCGTCGCCGCGGCGCAATCCCCGGCACCCGGCCTCGTCGATCAGCTGCCAGGCCTTTTTCCCGCCCGGCGGATTGGTAAAGGTGCTGCCCCCCGTGGACGCTCTTTGCGGCTGGTTCATCCGCCGGGCGTTTCGGATCTCCGTTAACCGCCGGGAGATGTCGGCGATCTCGCCGGGACGGCCGCGAAAAAGAACGGACAGGAAAATCCACTTTTGCGGCACGGCGCAACTACGGTAGGCGAAGCCCAAATCGGCCGGCGTCAGATCGTGGAACCCGCCGCCATCGTCGAGGGCGCGGGCGGCGGTGACGACATCCTTCATCTCCACCCCGAAAGAGCCGGCGTTCATCCTGAGAGATCCGCCAATGGTTCCCGGAATGCTGCTCAGGAACTCGATGCCGGCGATGCCGGCGTCACGGGCCGCCGTGGCGACACTGGGATTGAGGGCGGCGGCGCCGGCCCGCACCTCGCCGCCGGGAAGTGTTTGCACCTCGGCGAATTCCCGGCCGAGGCGGACAACGACGCCGGCAACGCCGCCGTCGCGAACCAGGAGGTTGGAGCCGGCTCCGATGACGGTGACCGGAATGTTGACTGGTTTGATCTCCAGGAATTGGATCAGATCCCCCTCGTCGGCCGGCCGGAACATGACCTCGGCGGGGCCGCCAACCCGGAAACGCGTCATCTTGTCGAGGGGTGCGTTTCCGGTATAGCCGCCTTTGACGGCGGGCAATTGATCGAGCAGGCGGGAAGTGGGAAATCCTGGCGCCGTCATTGGCCGGCCTCCCTGGCGCGATGGCGCAACCGGGCCAGCTCCTCGGGCAGGACGTTGGCCCAATGAGTGATGTCGCCGGCCCCCAGACAGACCACCATGTCGCCGCGCCGGGCCAGATCGTTTACGATCCCGGCCAGTTCCTTCGGTTCGCGGAGCGGCATGACCATCCGGTGGCCGCGGGCGCGCATGCCGGCGACCAGGGCATCCCGATCGATGCCGGCGATGGATTCCTCGCCGGCCGCGTAGATCTCGGCGACCAGCACCACGTCGGCGTCGTTGAAACAGGAGCAAAATTCCTCGAACAGGTCTTTCAGGCGCGAATACCTGTGCGGCTGAACGATGGCGATCACCCGTCCCTTCGCCGCTTGGCGCGCCGTCCGCAAGACGGCGGCGATCTCCACCGGGTGGTGCCCATAGTCGTCGATGACGCTAATGCCGTCGACATCGCCGGTCATGGTGAAGCGGCGTTTGACACCCTCGAATTCGGCCAGCGTCCCGCCAAGGACTTCGTCGGCGATTCCCATTTCACTGGCAATGGCGACGGCGGCGAGCGCGTTCAGGGCATTATGATTGCCGAGCATCGTCAGGCGAAGCCCTTCCAGGGTCCGGCTTTTTTCCGATTTGCGGTCGGTGATGACGACGTCGAAGCCGACTCCGTCGGCATGCGTTTCGAGGTTGACGCCGCGGACGTCGGCCTGGGAGCTGAAACCGTAAGTGACGATCTTGCGGTCGGAAACCCGGGGGACCATCGCCTGAACCTCGACGTGGTCTATGCAAAGGACCGCGAAACCGTAAAAGGGAATGTTTTCCACGAAGGCGACGAAAGCGTCCCGCAAGGCGTCGAACGAGCCATAGTGGTCAAGGTGCTCGGGATCGATGTTGGTGACCACGGCGATGGTCGAGGGAAGCTTGACAAAGGTGCCGTCGGATTCATCGGCTTCGGCGACCATCCACTCGCCCTCTCCCAAACGGGCGTTGGAGCCCCAGGCGTTGATGATGCCGCCGTTGATGACCGTCGGGTCCATTCCCGCCCGGTCCAAAAGCGCCGCGATCATTGAGGTAACGGTTGTCTTGCCGTGGGTGCCGCCGACGGCGATGGACCATTTGAGGCGCATCAACTCGCCTAGCATCTCGGCCCGGCGGACCACCGGGATCAAGCGTTTGCGAGCGGCTTCCACCTCCGGGTTGGCGGATTTGACGGCCGAGGAAAAGACGACAACCTGGGCTTCGCCCAGATTTTTTTCGGCATGGCCGATAGCGACCGCAACGCCCAGATCGCGAAGGCGTTTCACACTGGCGTTTTCGCCGATGTCGCTGCCCTGCACCGAATATCCCAGATTATGCAGGACCTCGGCGATGCCGCTCATGCCGATACCGCCGATACCGACGAAATGGATGGTGCCGATGGAAAGGGGGAGGGCTCTCATGCCGCCCGCCTCGATACACCGGTTTGGCCATTTGGCAGCATCTCCAAGACCATATCGGCGAGTCGCCTCGCCGCGTCGGGCCGGCCGCCGGCACGGGCGGCGGCGGCGGCCTTTTGCAGAGTTGCCGGCAGGCTGAACAGGGCATCGAGCCGTGCCGCCAGGCTCTCCGCCGTAAAGGCCTCCTCGGGCATCAGCCAACCGCCGCCGGCTTCGTCCACGGCATGGGCGTTGCGGGTTTGGTGATTGTCGATGGCGTGCGGATAGGGCACCAGGATAGCTGGCCGGCCGACGGCGGTGGCCTCGGCAACGGTGGAGGCGCCGGCGCGGCAGATGAGCAAATGTGCTTGGCTTAAACGTTCGGGTACGTCGCGGAAAAAAGCGGCGAGTTCGGCTTTCACACCCAGGCGCCGGTACGTGGCATTCGCCCGGTCCAGGTCTTCCGGGCGGCATTGCTGGACGATCCGCAGGCGCTCTCGCCACTCCCCGGCCAGCAGGCCGACGGCATGGGGCACCACTTCGCTGGTCATCCGCGCCCCCTGGCTGCCGCCCAGGATCAAGAGATTGATCGGCCCGTCGCCCGTCAGCGCCGGATAGGACCGCTCGCGCATGGCGGCAATGCTCGGACGGACCGGCATGCCCGTATGGACGGTCTTGCCGCTGGCTTGGGCCGGCAGGCCGGAGGAATTCTCGAAAGACGTGGCGATGCGGGCAACCCACGGCGCCAGCAGCCGGTTGGCCCGGCCAAGCACCGCGTTCTGTTCGTGGATGGCGGTTCGGTAGCCGCCGAAAACGGCGGCCAACATGGTCGGAACCGAGGCATAGCCGCCGAAGCCGACGACGACGCCGGGAGCGAGCCTTTTCAGCAGGCTCCGCGATTGCCACGTTCCGTGGGCCAACTGAACGCCGCTGTTCAGGCTTGCGCCCAGACCCTTGCCGGCAAGGCCGCCGGCGCGAATGCGGTGGGTCTCGATTCCCTTTAATATCCCGCCGTAGACGCCGCCGCGTTGGTCGGTTACCAAGACCAGGCGGTCGCCGCGTGCCGCCAGTTCGGCGGCCAGAGCCTCGGCCGGAAACACATGGCCGCCGGTGCCGCCGGCAACCAACATCACCAAACGGGACGTCATTCCAACCTCCCCGGTCCCGGCCTCTCGCGGGTCAGCGCCAACACCATGCCCAGGCCCCAGGCCAAGGCCAGCGTCGAGGAGCCACCGTAGGAAATGAACGGCAGGGTCATGCCCTTGGGCGGCATCAACTGCAGGGATGAAGCCATGTTGATGATGGCCTGCAAGCCAAACTGGACCAGCAAACCGGCGACGACCAGGAGGACGAACAGATCGTTGTCCCTGAACACGCGGGAGAACCCGCGTAACACCACGAAGGCGAAAAGCCCGACGAGGAGAAGACAAACTATCAGGCCGAACTCCTCTCCGGTAACGGCGAAAATGAAATCGGCGTGAGCGTCGGGCAGGATCTCCTTGATCCGCCCCTCGCCCGGGCCGCGGCCGAAAAGCCCGCCGTTGCGGAAAGCATCCAGCGACCGCATCACCTGATAGTTGTCGCCCGCGGAAGGGTCTAGAAAGCTGTCGACGCGAATCCGGACGTGAGTGAAAGTGAAATAGGCGGCGACGGCGCCACTCAAGAACAGCAAGGCCACCACCGCAACCAAGGTCAGCGGCAGACCGGCCAGGAGCAACTGCGCGCCCCAGACGGCGGCGACGAGGATGCTCATGCCGACGTCCGGCTGCAAAAGCAGACAAGAGGCCACCAGAATGAAAAACCCGGCGGTGATGGCGTCGCCGGGAAAATGTTCGTCCTGACGCCGTTTAGCGAACATCCAGGCGGCGACCACGGCGAAGGCGGGCTTGATGAACTCCGAAGGCTGGATCGAAAGAGCTCCCAGCCGAAGCCAGCGTCTCGCTCCATTGATTTCCTCGCCGGTTATCAGAACCGCCACCATGAAAACCAAAGTGACGGCAAAGACGACGGCGGCCAGCCGGCGGATGCCGCCCGACGTCAGCAGGGAAGTGGCGAGCATCACCGCCGATGCCAGCAAAAGAAAGAAGAACTGGCGGCGGACGAAATGGAACGTATCGAGGCCCAGGCGCTCGGCCACCGGCGGCGAGGCGGCGAGGGTCATCAAGGCGCCAATCAAGGCGATGGCGGTCAAGGCGGTCAGAGACCAGCGGTCGACGGTCCACCACCAGCGGCCGATGAGGCTGGTATCGGTGCGGGGGAAAGTGCTCATCTTGCGGCCGTTCCCTCCCTCATCTCAACTTTAACGTGGACAGGCCCACCAAAGCCAGAATGGAGGCGATGATCCAAAAACGGATGACGATGGTCGGCTCGGCCCAGCCTTTTTTTTCGAAGTGATGGTGCAGGGGCGCCATGCGGAACACCCGCTTGCCGGTGAGCTTGTACGAGACCACCTGGACGATCACCGAGACGGTTTCGAGAACGAACAGGCCGCCGACGATGGCAAGCACCAGTTCGTGCTTGGTGACGACGCTGACGGCACCCAAGGCGACGCCCAAGGAGAGCGAGCCCGTATCGCCCATGAAGACCTTGGCCGGCGGTGCGTTGAACCACAGGAACCCCAGCCCGCCGCCAACCAAGGCGCCGCAGAAAACAGCGAGTTCGCCGCTGCCGGGGACATAGTGGAGTTGCAGGTAGTTGGAGAACACGGAGTTTCCAGCCAGATAAGCGATGAGAGCGAAAACGCCGGCGGCGATCATCACCGGCACGATGGCCAGGCCGTCAAGGCCGTCGGTGATGTTGACCGCATTCGAAGCCCCGACCATGACCAGCACGGCGAAAACAGCGAAAAACCAGCCGAGATCGATAAGCACGTTCTTGAAAAAGGGAACAGCGAGGGTGCTGCTGAACGGATCCGGCAACAGCGTCATGATCCAAAAGGCGGTGGCGGCGGCAATGACCACTTGCAAAATCAATTTCAGCTTGACGGGCAAACCCCTGCTGTCCCGTCGGCTCACTTTAATGTAGTCGTCGAGGAAGCCGATGGTGCCGTAACAAATGGTTATGCCGAGAGTCGCCCAAATATAACCGTTGGTCAGATCCGCCCATAGCAGCGTCGCCCCGCTCATCGCCAAAAGGATCAGCAATCCGCCCATGGTCGGCGTTCCTTTTTTGGAAAGCAGATGGCTTTCCGGCCCGTCGTCGCGGATGGGCTGTCCTCCGTTTTGGCGGCTTTTGAGGTGGCGAATCAGCGACGGTCCGACGACGAAGCTGATGATCAGCGCGGTGATGATGGCGCCGCCGGTGCGGAAGGTGAGATAGCGGAAGACGTTGAGCAAAGCGAACTGATCGGCCAGCGGAAAGAGAATGTGAAATAGCATGCGCGGGCTCCCTAATCCCCGTTGACGACCCGTTGCGGGGGGGCGTCTTCGGTTGCCGTATCCAAGGCCAGCAAAGCCTCGACGATGAGCTGGGTGTTGCTCGCCGCCGAGCCTTTGACGCAAATCACGTCACCCGGCCGCGCCGCCGCCGTCACTATCGGCGCCAACCGCCGGGCATCGGCGGCGTGGCCGCCACGCATGGCTCGGGGCAGGATGTCGGTCAGGCGGGCCATCTCGGCGCCCGCCGTGAACACCAGATCGATGCCGTTACTTTGCAGGGGCGCGGCCAAGGCGGCGTGTTCGTCGGCCGCGGCTACTCCCAGTTCCAACATGTCGCCGAGAACGGCGATGCGCCGTCCACCGCCGCTCGGCCGCGCCTGGCCCAGGACTTCCAAGGCGGCGGACGTGGATGCGGGATTGGCGTTATAGCTTTCATCGATCACCTCGAAACCGCCACCGGCCAGACGGACATGGTGGCGTTGCCCCCGTCCCGACAGCGCCGGCAGGTTATCCAGGGCGGCGGCGGCCGCCGCCGTGTCGCCTTCGGCGGCACGCACCGTGGCGAGAACGGCCAAACTGTTCATCACCCAGTGCCGGCCGGGAACGCCGACGCGGTAATCGAGGATTTCGCCGAGCACTTCCGCCTTGACGCGTGAACCCTCCGGCCCTTGGCTCGATTCCAACAGGCGAACCGCCGCCTCGCTGTCGGCGCCGAAGGCCAGAATGGTTTTCACGCCTGTCCTTCGGGCGGCGGCGGCGAGGCGATGGAAATGGGGGTTGTCGCGATTGAGCACGGCGATGCCGTCTCTTGCCATGCCGGCGAAGACTTCGGCCTTGGCGTCGGCGATTTCGCCGAGGTTGGCGAAATAGGCGCTGTGCGCCGCCTCGACGGAGGTGATGAGCGCGACATGGGGACCAGCCAGCCGGGATAAAGGTTCGATTTCACCGGCGTGATTCATGCCCATTTCGAAGATGCCGAAAGCGGTTCCTTTCGGCATCCGGGCGAGACTCAACGGCAGACCCCAGTGATTGTTGTGACTGCTTTCGTTGGCGGAGGTCGGAGCCTGTTGGCCGAGAACCCATTTCAAGGCCTCTTTCGTGCCGGTCTTGCCGACACTGCCGGTGACGGCGATGACGCGGGCTTGGGTGCGCCGCCGCGCCGCCCGCGCGAGGCCGTTCAAAGCCGCCATGGTATTCTTCACCATGATGATGGGAACGCCTCCGGGGAGGCCGATCGGCTGGCGATGGGCGATTGCCGCGGCGGCGCCCCGGCTGAAAGCTTTGGCGATGAAATCGTGACCGTCGAAACGGGGTCCCTCGATGGCAACGAAAAGGTCGCCAGGTTCAACCGTCCGGCTGTCGATGGAAACGCCGGTGGCCCGCCAATCGGCCTCATGGCCGGCCGCCGATGCCGCCGCGACTTCCGCCGCCGCCCACAGGACCGGTTTGCCGCCGGCGTTCATCGAACCGATTCCCCGATGGCGGCGCGGGCAACCTCGGCGTCGTCGAAGGGACGCATCTCATGGCCGACGATCTGCCCTTGCTCGTGTCCCTTGCCGGCGATCACCAGAATGTCGCAAGGCTGCAACCCGGCGACGGCGGCGGCGATGGCTTCGCGGCGGTCGCCGATTTCACGGGCGCCGGGACAGGCGGCCAGAATCCGGGCGCGGATGGCCGCCGGATTCTCGCCGCGCGGGTTGTCGTCGGTGACCAACACCACGTCCGCCAGTCGCCAGGCCAGCCGGCCCATATCGGACCGCTTTGCGGAGTCGCGCTCGCCGCCGCAGCCAAAAACCAGATGCAGGCTTCCTTCGGTGTGGGGCCTCAGCGCCTTGAGCAGGCAGGCCAGGGCATCGGGGGTATGGGCGTAATCGACAAAAACGCTGGCTCCCGTTGGCGTGCAGGCAACTTTCTGAAGGCGACCGGGGATCCCTTGCAAACATTTCAGGGCGGGCACCGCTTGGCTTGCGGACTCGCCGGCGGCCAGGGCCATGGCGAGGGCGCAAAGGGCGTTTTCCGCCTGGAAAGCGCCAATAAGGGGCAGGTTTACCTGATAGGAATCGCCCAACACCGCCAAATTCAGGCGCTGTCCTCCGGGCCGCGGCTCGAGCCGTAGCAGTCGCACGTCCCTACCATTGACGCCGAAACCGATGACCCGTTGACGCCGCACCCCGGCCATTTGCCGCAAGGCCTCGAAACATTCCGCGTCGGCGTTGAGGACGGCCGTGCCGCCGGGTTTCATGACCTCGCCCAACAAACGCATTTTCGCTTCCATGTAGTCCGCCATGGAGCCGTGGTAATCCAGGTGATCGCGGGTGATGTTGGTGAATGCCGCCACCGTCACGTCAACCCCGTCCAGACGGTGCTGGGCGAGGCCGTGGCTGGAAGCCTCCATGGCCAGGCAATCGACGCCCCGGTCGGCCAAATCGCGGAGTTTCCGGTGCAAGTCCACCGGATCGGGCGTGGTCAGGCCGCCAGCCGCTTCCATGCCCGGCGCCGACAAACCCAGAGTCCCCAGACTGGCGGCGCGGCGGCCCAAGCGCGTCCAGATTTGACGGAGAAAGGAAATCGTCGAAGTCTTGCCGTTGGTTCCGGTTACCGCCGCCACGGTGGCCGGCTGTCGGCCGAAAAAACGTGCCGCCATGAGGGCGAATCGGCGGCGCGGATTCTTGTCGATGATCAATGGGAACGGATCGTTCAAGGTGCCGGCGGTAGAGGCGGGCAAAGGGGTGCCGGGCGGTGCCAGCACGGCTGCCGCGCCGCGCTCCAACGCTTCGCCGATGAAGCTTCGGCCGTCAACCCGGCTACCCGGTAAGGCGGCAAACAGAAAACCGGGTTCGACCTGACGTGAATCACAGGTCAGACCCGAGATTTCCTTGTTCCTGGCTGTCGCTTCCCGCATGACTCCTGACATTTCTCCATTGACAAGCTCAAAAAGCCGCAAGTCTTGCCGCCCGTGAGCCGTCGCCGGCAACGGCGAGGCGCCGATTGCCGGGTTGCGGCGCGTCTTCGCCGGTGGCCGGCGCCAGGCCGAGGAGCGGCGCCATCCGCCGCACGACGCGTTTGACCACGGGGGCGGCGACCCAACCGCCGGTGGCGTAAAAAGATGTACTTGCATTGCCCTTGGGTTCGTCTAGGAGGGCCAGCACCACGTAACGCGGCGCGTTGATGGGAAAGGCGCCGACGAAAGAAGAAATTATTGCCTTGTTCCGGTAGCCGCCGCCGGCAACCTTTTCCGCCGTTCCCGTCTTGCCGCCGACTATGTAGCCGACGGCGTCCGCCTTCCTGCCGGTGCCGCTTCTGACCACCAGGCGCATGAGCTCGCGCATTTGCCGCGAAGTCTCGGCCTTAAGCACCCTTTTCCCCTCGGGCGGCAAGCCGCGCCGTTGCTTGAGCAGGGTCGCCGGACGGTACACCCCGCCGTTGACAAGGGCGGCGACAGCGCTGGCCAGTTGCAAGGGGGTAACGGCGATACCATGGCCGTAGGCGATGGTTATGGTATTGATCTGGCGCCAGGGCGACGGGATCAGCGGCGCCCCGACTTCCGGCAACTCGATGGCCGCCGGACGGAGGAGCCAGAGCCGATCAAGGTAGCGTTTCTGGGTGCTGGCGCCGACATCCAAGGCCATCTTGGCGGCGCCGATGTTCGACGAATAGACCAGGATTTCCGGCACCGATAGCCAACGGTTCTTGGCATGGAAGTCGGAAATAGTGTATCGGGCGACACGAAGGGGCTTGCTGGCATCATAGCCGTCGCTCAAGGTGACCGTGCCGGAATCCAGGGCCATGGCCGTGGTGAACAGTTTGAAAGTGGAACCCATTTCATAGACACCCTTGGTCATCCGGTTGAATGCCCCATCCTTGTCGCCCGATCCGGGAACATTGGGATCGAAATCGGGCAGGGAGACCATCGCCAGGACTTCGCCGGTTTGCACGTCGAGCACGGTCCCGGCGGCGCCGAGGGCTTTGAATTCGGTCATCGCCAAGGAAAGTTCCTGGTGAAGAAGGGATTGGATGCGAAGATCGAGGGACAGAGCCAGGGAAGCTTTGCCGTTTCGCAAAACGTTGTCGAAATACTTCTCGATCCCGGCGATGCCGAGGCCGTCGGTGTCTGTAAATCCAAGCACGTGCGCCGCCATCCGTCCGTGCGGATAGACCCGCCGCTCGCCGCGCTGGAAATAAAAACCGGGCAAGCCCAAGCGGTTGACCTGATATTTTTGTTTCGGGGTCAGGTTGCGGCGGATCCAGACAAAACGGGCCGTGGATTTGAGCTTGACCATCATTTCGGCGCGGTTCAGGGCCGGCAGCACCGCGACCAGCTTGTCGGCCGCTTCCCCGGCGTCGGGAACGTCAACGGGATCGGCGTAAAGGGAAGCAGTGGGTAGGCTGGTTGCCATGATAATGCCGTTACTGTCGACGATGCCGACACGATCGGCGACCGCCGGCCGGAGCGGGGAGGCGCTCGCCAAGAGGGGCTCGGCGCCTTTGCCCGGAATCGTCAAATCGATAAGGCGTCCGGCGATGACCAGGAAGGCAAAGGTGATCACGACGCCGATCGCCAGCAAACGGTTGCGCCTTTTTTCCATGGTCTGCTGGCGGATGCCTCGCGGATGCCCCCGGTTTTCAAACAAGCGCCCGAGTAATCTCGCCTGGCTAGCGTGGTTATTGTTCATTGTCTGACCTTTCCTTCGGCCAATTGGCGGGAACGGCCGACATTGTTCCGGGCACGCGAGTTTCCGATCCTGTCTGGGCGGCGCTCTCCCTTGCCTTTGGGATTTCTTGGCTTGGCTTGGGCTGCCCTAGTGGCGGGTTCCCCGGCCCGGCGGCCGCCGGCGCGCGGATCCATTTTTGACGGTTGACGGGAAGAAAACTTCCGCTTTTCGGGAAGAGAGGAGGGCTTCGGCAAACCCGAAAAGATGCCGAACTGCTTCGCTTCGACCGGCTTCAGGCCGAGATAGCGGAGGGCCAGGGAGCGCAGTCGTTCAGGGTTGTTGAGATGGCTCCATTCAGCCTTCAGGACGTGAATGGCCTGCCGTTCGGCGATGATAGAGCGGTTGAGCCGGGAGAGTTCGTCTTCCAGATCCTGTACCTCGTACTTGACCGAAAACATTACCAAACTGATGGCCCCCGCCAACAACAAGGTCAACAAAGTGGAAAGATGGATCATGACCGTCTCCTCGTGTCGCCCGTTCTCCTGGGGCTGGACCAAGCCGGGGCGGCGGTGCGTTCCGCCGCTCGCAGCCGCGCCGAGCGGGCGCGTGGATTGGCCGCCACCTCGGCCGCCGATGGCCGCGTGACTCCCCGGCCCAGAAGACGGAAGCTGGGACGGGACCGGGTTGCGTCGGCCTCGGGCATGTGACGGGACGGCTTTGCCTGGACGCCGCCGCGCCGGCGCAGGAAATCCTTGACCTTGCGGTCCTCCAGGGAATGAAAGGAGACCACGGCGAGGCGGCCGCCGGGGGCCAGCAAGACCTCCGCCGCGTTGAGGCCGCGATCAAGCTCGCCCAGCTCGTCATTGACGTAAATGCGCAGGGCCTGGAAAGTTCGCGTCGCCGGATCGATGCGGTCCTTGCGCCGCCGGCTGGCGCCGCGGACGAGATCGGCCAATTGACCGGTGCGGGTGATGGCGGCCTTGCCGCGGGCCTCGACAATGGCGCGGGCGATTCGCCGCGACGCCCGATCCTCGCCATATCGATAGATCAGGTCGGCCAATTCCCGTTCCGGCAAGTGGTTGACGACATCGGCGGCGGTCATGCCGCCGCCGCCCATCCGCATATCGAGCGGTCCGTCGGCGCGAAAGGAAAAACCGCGGTCGGCGTCATCGACCTGCATCGAGGAAAGGCCAAGGTCAAAGGCGACGCCGTCGACGCCAGCAACGCCGACAGCGCTCAACAACTCGATCATATTGCCGTAACAACCGCTCAAAACCATCATCCGGCCCGGAAAGCGGCGGCCAAGGCTGGCTCCGTGCCGGACCGCCTCCGGGTCGCGATCAATGCCCCAGACCGTGCATTGCGCGGCCTCGAGAAGGGCCTTGGCATAACCGCCGGCGCCGAAGGTGCCGTCGATGTAGACGGCGCCGTCGCGGGGCGCCATGACCTCCAGTATTTCCCGCGGCATCACTGGAGTGTGGGGGCCGGGGGAGTTGGATGTCATGGTGGCGGCGGCCATCAACTCTCTCCGCCATTCTTGCCGCCATTCGCCGTATCGACGGTCAGGGCTTCGTCGACCACCGTGCGAAAAGCGTCATCGAACGCCACGCCGGCGGCCTCCGGATTCCAGATGAGGAAAGAATCGCCGTTGCCGACAAACACCGCGCGCTCGGCGATCCCGGCCCGATCGGCCAAGTCCTTGGGGAGGACCAGCCGGCCGCCGTCATCGAAGCGCAGCAACCGGGCGCGGCCGAAAATGCTCATGCCCAGGGCGCGGCGTTCCTTCGAGAACTTGGGCAGCCGCTGGATACCCGCTTTCATCTCTTCCATCCATTCGACCGGGCAGGCCTCGATGGCCTGGTATTCCAGCGACGGATAAATATAGACGGCGTTGTTGTGGCGACCCTCCAATTCGGCGCGGAAAGAGGCGGGAACCGATACCCGTCCTTTCCCGTCAACCTTGTTTTCAAACGTGCCGGCAAAGAGCGTCATTTCGTTCTTTTCATCCCTTGCCGCCGCTTCGACGCTTGGCCGTGAACTGGCGGCTCGGCTGGTCCCCCGATGGCATCCCATGAAGAGGAATGGGATATCATGGGAATTTAAGGGGGTCAACGCCATAATATGGAATTACTTGGGTTAATAAAGTCTTACGAAAAGGATTTCTGCCACTACCACATGTGGTGTAGTTAAATTTTCCAATCCCTAAAAATTGAAATTTGTATTCAACGGTAAAATTAAGGCAGCTTTGTGTTCGCTAAATGTTCTTTTCTTGGCAATTTTGGAAAAAGGAAAATTGTTCTTTAGAGCATTTCAAGGTTGGTCGGCGCGGGAGGTAAAACCCTCTTGCCCGAAAGGCAATCTCAAGCAGGAAAAATACCAGACGGCCTGTAAGCCGGGTTCTGTCTCCGCCCATCTGGAGCGGAGGATGGCCATTCATCTGGGACGTCCGTTGCCGGACGCCTCGTGCGACCTACCCGGACGGCGGCGCGAAAACCCGCTTGCCGGAAAAACTCCGGCCTGCCGTCCCTACTTGGTCTTGCTCCCGGTGGGGTTTACCGTGCCGTCCCCGTTGCCGGGAACGCGGTGCGCTCTTACCGCACCCTTTCACCCTTGCCGGCACGGGCCGAAGCCCAAAACCGGCGGTTTGCTTTCTGTGGCACTTTCCCTGGAGTCGCCCCCGCCGGGCGTTACCCGGCACCGTGTTTCCGTGGAGCCCGGACTTTCCTCCCCCGACGCGGCGGCGCCGCGCCGAAGGCGGCCATCCGACCGTCTGGCGTTTACTAAGTTAGTGCGAGAATTGCCGCCGTCAAGACAAGAGTCGCAACAGGGCGTCAAGCCGGCCGACCGTTTCGGCGTCGGCGACGCCGTCGATTTGGCGCCGCCGGAAGCGGCGCTGGAAAGCGGTGACGGTCTTGCCCAGATCGCCGGTCTCGTAGCCGTACTCCGCCAACATGTTCCGCACTTCGTCCGCCGCCGCCCGCCGGGCTTCCCATGCGCCGGGCCAAAGGCCGATCCCCCCGGCCGCCAGCCACCGCCAGTCGAACAGCTCGCCGGGGTCGGTTCGGCGCCGCGGCGCGACGTCGGAATGGGCAACGACGTTGCGGGCCGGAACGGGATGGCGGCCGAGGATGTCCGCGGCCAGCCCCCGCAACGCCGCCATCTGCGTTTCCGTAAACGTCCGGTAGCCGAATTCGTGGCCGGGATTGACCAGTTCGATGCCGATGGAGCGGCTGTTGATGTCGGTATTTCCCCGCCAGAACGCCTCGCCCGCGTGCCAAGCCCGATGTTCTTCCGCCACCAAGGAAATGACCTCCCCTTGCTCGCCGATCAGATAATGGGCGCTGACCTTGGCCATGGGATCGCGGAGACGTTCAAGGGCGGCCTCGACAGTTGCCATGCCGGTGTAATGCAGCACCAGCATGTCGACGACGGCGCCCGGCGGGCGGTCGTCGAAGTTGGCTGAGAGCCTGTTTGGGAAGTTCATCATGGGTTGCGTTGACCTGGGAAGCGCGAGTGTTAGGAGCGGATGCGCCGGCGATGCCGGGACATCGTCAAGCATTCGCGACGCGGCAATCGCGCTTCCCAGGTCAACCCGAAGGGCCGCGTTTACAAGGTCTTGGGCGTCGTCAGCCGCCGCTTGCGATGCTCCAGCATCGCGGCACGCCGCCTTCCTAGCCCAAGACCTTGTAAACGCGGCGCAACCCGTGATGAACTTCCCAAACAGGCTCTGAGTTACGCCGCTCCATGATACGTCTCTTTGATGCGCAACTGGATGATGGCAACGCCGAGGATAGTGACCACCCCGCCAATGGCCATTTCCCAGGTCGGTGTCTCGCCCAGTAACAAGACGCCCGCCAAAACCCCGATGACCGGCGACAGCAAGGTGAACGGCACGATTTTGCCGATCTCGTATTTTTCGATCAAATAGTACCATAGCCCGTATGCCGTGATCGAAGCCGCGAAAACCGTATAGAGAACCGCCCCCCACCCGAGCCAGCCGGCGGCCAGCGCCGCTTCGACCTGGCCTTCTTCGAGAAACGCCGAGGCCAGCATCAGCTGCGGCGCCGCGAACAGCGCCATCCAGGCGTTCAAGGTAAAGACGTTGATGCGGCCAATTTTCTTGATCTGGATATTGCCGAGCCCCCATGCGAACGCGGCAAGGAGGATCAACGCCAAATATCCCAGGCCCGACGCGGTCCGCGGTTCGCCCGCCAGAATGACGACTCCTGAAAAGGCGATGGCCATGCCGACGGCACGGCGCCCGCCGAATTGTTCGCCCAGGAAGAGGCGGGCCAGCAGTATGCTGAAAGGCACGCCCAGCTGCATGACGATCGCCGACACCGCCGCGTCGGCGCCGACCAGGCCGGAAAACATGGCGCCGAAGTGAAGGCCGCCAAAAGTCACCGACAGGACAGCGATCCTCGCCATCCGGCCAACCGGCGGCCGGCCGAACCAGATGAGGATTCCGGCCACCAGGGTAAGCCGCAAGGCGGTCATGAAAAGCGGCGGGATCAGACCTACCCCGACCTTGACGACGACAAAGTTGATGCCCCAAATGACAACGATGGCAAGGGCGGCGAGGACGTCGGCGAACTTCATTGGCGCTGGGCCGGCGGATTTAGCGCAACCCGCGTTCTTTTTCGATGCGGTCGTAGGCGGCGTTGATGACCGCCATTTTTTCGTTGGCGAGATCAATGAATTCCTGCGGCACGCCCTGGGCGATCAGTTTGTCGGGATGGTTTTCCCGGGTCAACTTGCGGTAGGTGCTCTTGATTTCGTCGTTGGAAGCTTTGCGGGTGAGGCCCAGGACTTTGAAGGGATCGGCCTTCTCGGGGCCCATGTGGCTAACCCGGATGCGCTCGAATCTTCGCCTGCTAAAACCGAAAATGGCGGCGACTTTCTTGAGGAAGTCCAGCTCCGCCGGGTGAACGACGCCATCGGCCTTGGCGATGTGGAAAAGCCCGCCCAAAAGCTCTTCCAGCACCGCCGGTTCATGGGCGAACATGCCGCCGATCTGCTCGGCGTAAACCTCGAAGCCTTTCGCATCCCGGCGCGCGTCGTCGAAAATTTGGCCGACGTTTTTCATCTCATCCGGCGGGATCCGAAAAATCCGTTTGAAGGCCTCGACTTCGTCGCGGCTGACATGGCCGTCGGCTTTCGCCATTTTGGCGCTCAATACGATGACGGCGATGGTGAAGGCGACCTGCTTGTCGACCGCCTCGTCGTCGGTTCGTCCGCGCCCGCCCCTGGCCTTGTCGAAAGCGTGACCGGCATAAGCGCCCAGAAGCGCACCCAGCGGCCCGCCAAAAGCGAAACCGGCGAAGCCGCCGATGATCTTTCCCCAGATACTCATAGTAAGATTGTCGAGGCTCTTAGTTAGGTCTCTTAATCGTGTCTTGTGAATTTAGATGTTCGGTGGAGAAAAGCAAATTTCCGGCCGGCGAATTCGAATTCTTCCTTCAATGCATGCCATGAAGTTTTTCCAGCTCGATGAAAAACGCGCCGAAAATTTTGTTGGGTGTCTCCCGGAACCTTTCCTTGAAATAGGTTTTTCTCGCCTCGTCCAAATTGCGAAGACGGACGGAGTCGAAAAGGGACGTGAAAAGCAGATAAAAATTGCGGTCGGCAAAGACCTTCTCGGCTGTTGGGTTTTTTTCCTTGGGGACGAAAACGTTGCCTGCCAGGGAAACGTTTTCCTGGTCCGTGTTCATGATCGTGAGGAACCAGTTTTTGCGGATTTCGAAGCGCTTGAAGCGGCGGGCAATGATCACCAAAGTCCGATCGAGAACGGCTTTGCAGCGCCGGTCGGCGAAATAGGCTTCCCAAATCGGAGTGTCTCCCAGTTCCGCCCTTTTCTCGGTGGCGACGAGCATGCAGATTTCCCGGCATTCAGCCAAATCCTGATCGCCGAGAAGCATATAAAGGGCGGTGAAGAAGCGGGGCAACAATTCGCGGGTTATTTCCGATCTCGGGTCGTCGAACAGATGCACGAAGGTTTCGACTACAAGGCGTCCGAAGACGTTGGTGCGTTGGCCCTGGATTTTCGTTTCCTCATAAGCGGCGGTCCATTCGGCGAAGGTTTGCCGGTAAAAGATCTCCAGCGGACCCTTGGCATCCATGACGGTTCGAGCGACGCGTTCGGCGTCTTCCATTTTCACCATGCCGTCGCGGGCGGCTTCCCGCAAGAGTTCCAGGAAAACGCCGATGGCGAAATTGCCGGCGACACGGCAACTGTTGGAGCCCTTATCGGCCTTGCCGCCATCCTTCTTCGGGGACGGCTCAAGTTTCATTTTGGATTCGGTTTCCATGACGGCTGAATGGTTATTATACGACTTTCTCCCCCTGTTTTCACCGACTTCCGAAACACCCGCCCATGGGGTCCGTTCACTTCGCGGCCCGGCTTGTCGGCTCCGGCGAGCCGTTGACGGCCTGCCTTCTGGCCAGGATGGTCCATTCATCCAGGGGATAGTCGTCGATCAGCGTCACATCGGCGGTGAGGGCCCGGGCCGAGAAGTCGAGGAACTCTTCACCGTCGGCATAATAAAGCCCGTCCAGCCGGTTGGCGCTGTCGACACTCAGCATGTTGAAGGCCATGCCCTTGGCGGTTTTCGTCCAAAGTTGCGCGAGGCTGGCCTTGACGTATTCGGTCCATTCGCCGGCCTTGACGTCGAGATGCAGGTTATAGGTGCCGGAGACAAAGGAATAATCGGCCTTTTCGGTGGCGATCAGGCTTTGCGTGAAGGCGGCGCGTGGATTGGCGATACGGGCACGCCCCAGGCGGACCATATGTTCCGAGATGTCGTAACCGTGATAGCGGCTGACCTCGGCGCCGGGCAGGGCGAGGAGGAATTCGAACAGGGCGGCGTAACCGCAGCCCAGGTCGTTGACCGAAAAAACCTGCCGGCGGAGGCCGGGATCGAGGATGCCGGCCAGAACCTCGAAGCGCAGCAACTGGCCTTCCCGGTTTTTCCACAAAACGCCTTTCGGCTTGGCGCCGAATTTCCTCAACCGCTGGCCGTAGGCGACGGCGATGGGGGCGAGGATTTGGGGAGCCCTTTTTAAGACGTCGGAGGTCATGGCGCCAGCTTAAGGCGGCGGCGGAGGGGAGACCACCCCTTGGGCGGCAACCGCCCAGCCACGGCGGGCGGCCGACAACCCTTAGTGACCGTTACAAAATAAATGAATCACCACCCTCCCTTCCGTCGTCATGGCCGGACTTGATCCGGCCATCCACGGACCCCGCGCTCGGCATCAACCGCGTGGATACCCGGCTCAAGGCCGGGCATGACGGCGGAAGTGAAGTGACGCGGTTATTTTGTGACGAGCCCTTGGCACGAGCGGCTATTGGAGCGGGCTCCTGAAAGGGCAATTACGTTTTGCCTCCGGCACTCTCGGCAGTCGAAGTCCGCAACCCTGCGAGGTAGTACTTTACCAGGGACGTCGCCATCGCCTCGATCGGTTCGTCGAGGATCAGCTTTTTCTCGGTTTGAAGCAAGCACATGCCGTGCAGGCTGGACCAAAGAACCCGTGCGGTATGATTTCTTTCGGCTTCCCGCCCGGGGCCGAAGAATGGAACTAAACACTCATCCATGAGGCCAAGCAGCCGCCCAATCTTCTGGTGATGCCAGTCGGGCAGCAGTCTTTCGCCTGGCCGGTGATGCTCGAAAAGCAGGTTCCAGAGTTTTGCGTTCGCCCTGGTGAACGCGATATAGCCTTGCGCGAGGGCCAACAAATCGGCCTCGGGATCGTTGTCACCGGGCGCGGTCGCGAGGGCTTCGTAAAGACTATCCAGGGTACGGCCGTTCAGGTGAACGATCAGGTCGTCGAGATCGTCGAACAAGTTGTATAGCGTCCCGGCCGAGTAGCCGATCTTGGCGGCGATACGGCGCGCGGTCAGGCCGCCGAGCCCATCTTCCTCGGCGATTTCCCGAGCCGCCGAGAGGGCCATCTCAAACAGCTCATCCCGACTGTGGTCGGCGCGCCGTCCCATTTCATCGTCCCTTCGAAAAAAAATAATTGAACCAAGTTTAAAAAATATATTGACCGTTGTTCAAAATCAATCTATTTTAATTGAACGATGTTTATTTATAACGAAGCGGGGCGATGAACTCAAATGGATACCATGCCGTGAGCCTCTCTCAACCCGGTTCAGGCCGCCAAACGATCTCTTTGATCCTCGTCGAGCTCCTCCGCCCGTCATCGGGAGACACGCTATGAATTCGCTTTTGCTCTACCAGATATCGGCCGCATCCGTGGGCGCACTCTTTCTGTTCTACGGCATGGACGTTCGGCGCAAGGCTGGAGCGCGCAATGTCGTCGCGCCCGCCTGGCAACTGTGATGAAGCTCTGTGCCTTGTTCTTGATCGCCGTTTTTGCGTGGCTCATCGCATCGATGCGCGAGCCCAGCATGATCGACTGGCTTGGCCTGACCCTTGGCGCCACGGGTACCGCCTTCGTCGCGGCTGCCAAGCGGACCCTCGGCAACGCACATACGTTCACCGGGCAGTACTGGGTGTTGCGTTTCAATGCCGAAGGTCCGGACGGCTTGGTCGATGGCAAGTCGACGGGCACGCCGCCGAGACTGAAAGCGACCCAACGGGCCGCCCTGGTCCGTGTGGTTGAGGAGGGACCGACGCCCTATCTTCATGGG
>PVBE011907049.1_pt1 | contig 40015 bp, 24 predicted proteins | sample 1631181 | NCBI WGS metagenome assembly PVBE01 (sample SAMN08397723, study PRJNA350692) | Marine metagenome, whole genome shotgun sequencing project. | isolation source: water | place: Pacific Ocean | collected 2012-04 | reverse complement strand
CCACGAGTTTGCCAAGGTGACGGTGGAGGCGCAGGTGGGCGAGATGCTCGGCGTCACCCTGGGGCACGGCACCCTGATCCGCGACTATTCAAACGTCGCCGATCCGGATCACCCCCACACTGGCCTGCGCTTCAAGGTCTCCCACGAGCTGTTCGACGTGGTCGGCTTGCTGGACAACCTGATCAGCCCCTCGGTGGTGGCCACACGCCTGGGCGTGCGTCCCCTGCCCTTCCTCAAGCGCTTCTCCGTCGGCGCCTCCTTCGTGGCCGATCCCACGGCGCCGGCGCAGATCCGGCGGGGCGCGGATGGCAAGCGCGAGGTGGACAGCGCCTGGAACCTGCAGGCCGAGACCGAGCCGTTGATGCTGCTCGGCCTGGACGCCTCCTACCGCTTCGGCGACAAGGCAAGCGGGCAGATCGAGCCGTATGTCGACGTCAACACCTCCTTCCTCGGGGTGGGCGTTCACGCCGGAGCCACGGGGCGGATCCCCCTGGGCAAGAGCCCGGCCGCCCTCTCGTTCCAGGTGGAGTACCGCGGCGGCACCGGCGGCTACGCGCCCGGGCACATCGACACCTTTTACGACGTGTCCCGCAACCAGGCGGGCCTGACCCTGGACGACGCGCGCGCGGCCACCGTGGATCACCGCGCCCCGATGCTGGCCGGGCTGGCCCGCGAGGCCTACGGCGGCCACGGCGTGCTGCTGCAGACCGGCGTGGCGATCAAGCGCCTGGGCCGGGTCAAGGTCGGCTACACCCACCGCCCCGGCCCCGACGAGAACACCCTCTGGGTGCGGCTCGCGGCCCAGCCGATCGCTCGCCTGAACCTGGGCGCCCTGGTGCTGATGCGCGGCCTGGGCGGCCCCCACGACGACGCCAACGGCGTGGTGGCCATGGCCGAGGGACGCTTCCGCATCACGGACAACTTCTACACCCTGGCCCAGTACACCCGCAGCTGGTCCCTGGACGCAGACACCCGCTACTTCGGAATCCTGCAGAGCTTCAACGTCAGCGTGGGCGCCAACTGGTCCAAGTAGTCCGCCCCTCCCCCAGCAAAGTTTGCTAGGCTTCCGGCAGGAGCACTGCATGGAAGCCAAGATCAAAAAGCCCGCGCTGATCCACCGCCCGTCCCGGCGCGAGTTTATAAAGAGAGCCGGCCTGGTGGCGCTGTCCGCCGGGGCGCTGCCCTACCTCGGCGGCTGCGGCGGTGAGGAGGAAGACCTTCCGCCCGACGAGACCTTCTCCCTCGTGGCCCTGCCCGACACGCAAAACTTCGCCGACAAGTACCCCGAGGTCTACGAGGCACAGACCCGCTGGATCGCCGAGAACCTCGAGACGGAGGGCATCAAGTTCGTCACCCACCTCGGCGACATCGTCAACAACGGGCCGAACAAGCGGCAGTGGAAGAACGCGCGCAAGGCGATGGATCTGCTGGACAAGGCCAACGTGCCCTACGGCACCTGCGTCGGCAACCACGACGTGATGTACAACGACGGCGAGTACCAGTTCCCCGGCAGCGTCGACACCTCCTGCGCCTACAAGAGCCAGGTGGACTGCGACGGCAAGGACTACCTGGCCAACTTTGGCCCGACTCGCTACAAGGGCAAGCCGTGGTTCGGCGGCGCCTCGCCCAGCGGCCTGAGCAACTACCAGACCATCACCGAGGGCGGGCACAAGTTCCTTTTTCTGCACCTGTCGGTGGACCCCCGCAAGACCGAGCTGGCCTGGGCGCAGAAGGTGCTGGACCAGCACAAGGACGCCGCGGTGCACCTCTCGACGCACCGCTACATGTACGACTACCGGCTGGTCAAGACGCTGCCCGCGCCGCTGAACAAGCTGCTCGGCGGTCGCTTCGACGGCCTGGCCCAGGCCATGGGCCAGACGCCCTACTTCAAGGACTCGCTCTCCTGCGAGCAGCTGTGGAAGACGTTCATCTACAACAACACCAACATCTTCATGGTCCAGTGCGGACACGTTGACGCCGAGCTGCGGCAGGTGACCAAGAACGCCGCCGGGCTGCCGGTGCACGAGATCCTGGTGGACTTTCAGGAGTCGGAGGCCAGGGGCGGCAACGGCTGGCTGCGGCTGATGAAGCTCAACCTGACCCGGGGCAGCGTCGACGTGAAGACCTACTCCCCCAGCCTGAAGAAGTTCCGCCGAAACGGCGAAAACGTACAGAACGCCTTCACCATCTTCAACTGGGTGCTCAAGGACTACGGCAGCTACCTCGCCGCGGTGGGCCTGGACCAAAAGGAGCTGAAGAAGCAGCTGGACTACTGGGAGAAGGACAAAAAGGGCCGGGTGGAGTTCACCAAGCTGCTATTGGAGGGCGGCCGCCGCGACAGCGAGTTCACCCTGGACGTGGACTTCGCGGCCTACCCGGCCAGCCTCAAGAGTTGATCCGCGACGCTCAGCGAATCTTGCGGTAGAAGCCGTGGACGCCGGCGCCCGTCAGCCCCAGGCCCACCACCCAGGCGCCCACGGACCACAGCACCGGAGCGGCCGCGTAGACAAAGTAGGCGCCGAAGCTCATGGCGCTCACGCCGGCCAGGCAGAGCAGGATCCAGCCCCAGAGCCCGGTGCCGCTGGCAGGCGCCTCCACCCCGGCAGGCAGGGCGGTACCCTGGCGCGCGAAGACCAGGCCGGGGCTGGTCTCCCACGGCGGATCCGTGGGCGGCGGTTCGGTGGCGTCCTGCACCGTGGCGCCCACGGTCTTGAGCTTCACCTCACTCGACGCGTTGGGCCACCCCTTGACGTCGAGCTTTGCGTGGATCTTGTAGTAGACCTTGTCGCCCACTGAGGGCAGGCCGTCAGGGGGGAGTCGCACGGCGGTGCGCAGGACGAGCTCCGGCCGGGAGGTGGTGGCCTTGCCGGGGCTGCGGTAGATGCCCATGTCAGGCCCATCGGGCTGGTCCTCTCGCGGGGCGGGCGCCAGCACCGAGTACTCCAGCGCCTGGGTCTCGTCGGTGTGAAAGTGCTCGGTGCGAGTGGACTTGCCGCTGCTCCAGCTCTCCGAGCCCTTGAGCTGCACTGTCAGCTCGTTGATCTCCACGGCGCGCTTGAGCAGGAAGGTCACCTTGACCGGCACCCACTGCCCCAGCAGGTAATGCCCCTCGGGCACCTCCACCGAAAAGTCCTTCAGGCGCGTGTTGAGCACCTGCTGTCGGGCGATGAAAATCAGCAGAAACGGCAGCAGCGGGGCCAGGCAGACGCAGAGCACCACCACGATGGCGCCCACCAGCACCTTGCCGACGAGGCCCATCTCGGTGGTGGGCGCTGGCGCCACGCTGGCCGCCGCGGCCTGCTCGTCGGCGCGCAGCGAGACCTGCCGCGGCTCCACCACCAGGGGCTGCTCGGCCCTGGGATCGATGGCCCAGGAGACGTCGGCCCGGGCCACCACCTTCCAGGTCAGGTCGTGATTGGGACCGGTGAAGGTGAAGGGCGCCTCTGCCGGAACGGTGACCTCGAACTGGTGGGCGTCGCCGTCGGACAGGGGCCCCGCCACCAGCGTCTTGAGCCCCACCCGCTTGGCGGAGATGCGCTGACCCGAGTACTCGAGGTAGACATCGAGCCCCTCGCAGGGATCCACGCGCTGCTCGACGCGCACGACGCCCCGCACTGCATCACCGGTGGTGACGGTGGCGCGCTCCAGCTTCAGTGTCAGCGGCGAGCCCATGGCCTGGCCCGTCAGCCGTCGTCCACCTCATCGAGGACATCGTCCCACAAGGCGGCGAGGTCCTCCATGTCCACCTCATCGTCGGCGGCTGACGCCGGCTCCTTGGCGGGCACCGGCTCGGGCTCCGGTTCCGGCTGCTTCTCCGGCTAGGGCTCCGGCTCCTTGGCCGGCTCGGGCTCCGGCTCCGGCTGCTTCTCCGGCTCCGTGGCCGGCTCGGGCGCCGGCTCGGGTTGTGCTTCAGGCTCCGTGGCCGGCTCGGGCGCCGGCTCGGGTTGCGCTTCAGGCTCCGTGGCCGGCTCGGGCGCCGCCGCGCTCTGCTGTGCGTCCGCCTGGGCCTGCTCGGCGGCCTCCGCTGCCGGGGCAGCCTCCGCCTCCTGCTGGGCCTTCCTCGCCTTGCTCGACTCGGAGAGCACCTTGTTGCAGGCACCGCGGAAGCGGTTCCAGATATCCTTGGCCTGTTCCTGGGGCATGGGCCCCACCGACTTCCATTGCCGCTGCAGCTTCTTGATCTTGCCGCGGTTGCTGGCGCAGTCCTCGTCGGCCGCCAGCTCCTCGGCCTGCTTGCAGAGCTCCTCCTTGCGGGCCAGGTTCTGCTGCATGTCTACAGAGTCCTTGCCCTTGCGCTCCGGCCGCCCCTTCTTCTTCGGCTTCTCCTCGGGGTAGGCCTCCATCACCTTGTCGCAGGCCTTCTTGAAGCGGTCCCACAGCTCCTGGCCAGCAGGGTGCGGCACAGGACCAGTCCGGTTCCACTCGGCCTGAATCCGCTTCAACTCGTCGGCCGGGCTGCTCGCCACGGTGGGGTCGTCCGTGGCGCCGTCCTTGAGGGCGTTGGCCGCCAGGGCGCTGCGCAGCTGCTCGGCGATCTGCTCGGCCGAGTCGGTGGTGGAGACCTCGGGACCGATCATCTCCTCCACCCGCTGGCACAGCTCCTCCTTCTTCTTCTGGCTCACCGAGGGCGCCAGGTCGGTGCCCTCGAACTCCTCGGGGATGGCCGTGATCACCCGCTCCAGCCCCTGAAGGAACTGGCCCCACACCGCGTCCTCGCGATGCCGCGGACCGGCGCCGATCTGCTTGTAGCGGGCGCGCAGGTCCATGACGCTGGTCACCACCTCGGCCGCCTCCGCCGTCTCCCGGCGATCCCAGGCGCCGGCCAGGGCCTCCAGCTCACCACACAGCGCCTCCTTCTGATCGAGGTTCTCCTGGCGCAGCTTGTCCTGGTGGGCGTCGCGCCGATCAAAGAAGCCGTCGCAGCCCGTGCGGAAGCGCCGCCAGATGGCGTCGGACTTTGCCCGCGGCACCGGCCCCACGTTTCGCCACTCGCGCTGCAGCCCCTTGATCACGTCGGCCGTCTCGGCCCAGTCCTCGGACTCGGACAGAGCCTCCGCCTTCTCGCACAGCTCCTCTTTCAGCTTGAGGTTGTCGCCGCGAGTGGAGTCCACCTCATCCAGGTGCTCCTGCCGCTTGTCGAAGAACACGTCGCACGCCGCGCGGAACCGCTTCCACACCTCGTCCGACCTGGACCGCGGGGCCGGCCCGATGTTCTTCCACTCCCGCTGCAGCCCCTTGATCGCCTCCGCCGTCTCGACCCACTCCGTGGAGCCTGCCAGCGTCTCCACCTTCACGCAGAGCTCCTCCTTGAGCGCCAGGTTCTCGACGCGCTTTTCGTCTTCCTGGGCGAAGTACTCCTGGCAGCCGGCGTAGACCTCGTCGCAAGCCCCCTTGAACCGCTTCCACAGCGCCTCGGACTTGGCCTTGGGCGCGGGGCCCACGCGCTTCCACCGCGCCTGGGCGGAGCGCAACCGCTTGGCTGCCTCCTTGTGGTTCTTCAACTCCTTGAGCCCCTCCACCTCCTTGCACAGGTCCTCCAGCCGGGAGATGTTGGACCAGCGCTTCCACTCCTCCTGCTCGCGCAGCTCCTCGAGGCGCGTGCGGAGCTTGTCCCGCAGCTCGAGGAACCGCTTCTTCAGCTCCTCCACGCGCTCGCGGGGGAGGTCCGACGTCTTGCGGAAGGCGTTGTTGGCGTCCCGCAGCTTGCGCTCGATGGCGCGCCGATCCTTGCCCTCGCCCAGCTCCTCCACCTTGACGATGAGGGCCTCCAGGCGCTGGAGCTGCTCCTCCTGCTTGCGCTCCTTGAACTTCCCCTCCTCGGCGTCGCGCTTCTTCAGCTGCGCCTCAACCACCGCGAAACGATCCACCAGGGCGTCGTCAGGCTGCTCGCCTTCCGCAGCCTCCACCAGCTCCTGCCATTCCTCCTGCAACCCCTTGTAGAGGCGTACGGCCTGGCGCGTCTGCCGCATGTCGGGGAGCTGCTCGGCCTGGATGCAGAGCGTCTCCAGCCCCTCTCTCAGGCTGGCCAGGGACTGCTCCTGCACCTCGCGCTGCATCACCGAGCCGCAGGCACGGGCGAAGCGGTCGACCAGGTCCGACTTCATGTTCTCCGGCACCGGCCCGATCTGATCCCACTCCTGGTGGGCTGCCTCGAGGCGTGCCTCGGAGACGTCGCCGCCGAGGCCCTCGATCATCTCGCAGATGCGAGTCTTGGCCTCGAGGTTTTCCTCCAGCTCGGCCACCTCGCTGGCCTGCTGCTCCATGTGCGCGTCGAGCTGCTCCTTGCGTCCGTGGAAGAGCTCCATGGCCTTGTCGTAGCGGGCGCGCAGATCGTCGGGCGCCTTGGGGCCCAGCTCCTGCCAGTCCGCCTCCGCGCTGGGCATCTGCCGTACCGCCTTGCGCAGGTCCTTGGACCGCGACAGGGACTCCACCTGCCCGCAGAGCTGCACCAGCCGCGCGTGGAGCTTCTTCTGCTGCACCTGCTCCTTCTTTGGCTTCTTGGCCGCGCTGTCCTTGTCGGCCTTGAGTCGCCGCCGGGCCACGGTGCGCACCGACTTGATGCGGGCCTTCTTGGCGATGAAGCTCAACGCCTCCTCGTCGGAGATCTTCTCCAGCGCCGCGACGCAGATCTCCTTGCGATCGTCCGACAGCGCGATGCTGCGGAGGATGGCGGGATCGTCGATACGGCGCACGGCGTTGAGGCGCGTGTTGTTGTTGCCCGCCGACCGGGCCACCTCGGCGATGGCGCGCGGTTCCGTCAGCCGATCCAGCGCGGCCTCGCGGATCGCCTCCAGCGAGGCTGTGCGCGCGACCGTGGTCAGGGCCTTGTCCTCGGTCAGCGCCTCAAGCGCTTCCCTCGCGCTGTCCTCGTCGTCGGCCACGGCCCTCGTCGTGAGGACGCCGTTGGCCTTGTCCGCGGCCATGCGCTGCAAGGTCTTGTCGGTTTCGGATTGGGCCAGCTCGATGAGGATCAGAGGATCTTCGATCTTCTTGATCGCGATGCGGCGGACGGCGGGATCGCCGTCGTCGCGGGCGATGCCCACCAGGGCCTCCATCTCTTCCGGTCCGAGTTTCTGCACGGCCGTGGCGCGTACCTCGGCGTCGCTGTGCTTCCACTTTGGTCTGAATAGGTCGACTATTCCCATGGGTGTCTCTCCAGGGCGAACAGTGACTTTAGCTCCTAAGTCTCCGTACAGCAATACTGGCCAATAGATCCACCGAACTCGTCTGAATCCCGTCAAAACCGGCCCGCCCTTATCGCTTTTCTGAGTTTTCCACAGATATTGTCATTTTATTCAAATATTGAAACCCGGTTCTGCTTGACTGCCCCTGAAATCGGCATAGATTAAATAGAGAAAGGCTAGTGATTTCACATAAATACTACGGTTTTAGTAGAATTTTGACACATTGTGTCACGACAATTTCATTGAGGTGAGCAGATGGAATTCATTCCCCACGTGGTGGCCTATGTGGCCATCGGAATCTTCGTCATCGCGGTGGCTGCGAGGTTCTTCTACTGGCAAAAAATGCCGATGCATGTCCGCTGGGAGCTCTACCCCGTGGCCCACGAGGGCAAGCGAGCGCGCCACGGCGGCTCCTACCTCGAGGACGTTGACTGGTGGAAGAAGGAGCGGGAGGTGGACAGGATCAGCGAGCTGAAGCAGATGCTCCCCGAGATGATCTTCCTCGTGGCCCTCAGGGAACACAACCCGAAGCTGTGGTGGCGCTCCTTCCCGTTCCACTTCGGGATCTATATGGTCATCGGCTGCACCTTCTTGATGTTCGGCGGCGGGGTGCTGGGCGCGGTGGCGCCGGCGGCCATGGCGGGGGGACTCGGCGCGGCGATCCAGTACATCTGCCTGGCCTGCGGCGGCGTGGGCCTGCTGCTCGGCCTCCTCGGCGCCCTGGGCCTGCTGCACAGGCGCCTGACGGATCCGGAGCTGAAGGACTTCACCGCTCCGGCCGACCTGTTCAACCTGGTGTTCTTCGTGCTGGCCTTCGGCACCGCCCTGGTCACCATCGCCCTGGTGGACCGCGACTTCTCCAAAACCCTCGGCTTCGCCACAGCGCTGGTCGCCTTCTCCATGGCCCCCATGAGCGCGGCCGCCGGCCTGGAGCCGCTGCTGCTCACCGCCACCGTGGTGCTCCTCGGAGCGCTGGTGGCCTACATCCCGCTGACGCACATGTCCCACTTCGTGGGCAAGTGGTTCTCCTACCACGAGATCCGCTGGAAGGACGCGCCGAACCTCAAGGGTGGCCCGGAGGAGGAGGCCATCGGGGCGGCGCTCAACAGGCCCGTCAGCTGGGCCGCATCGCACATCGACGGAGGGGGCAAAAAGAGCTGGGCCGACGTCGCCACCGAGGAGGTGAAACGATGAATCGCGCCACCATCAAGGACTTCTCCCGGGGAGACGGGCCGGTGTCCACCGTCACGCAAAAAGACCAGCCGCCCCTGCCCTTCCCTTATGACGATCCCGACAACGTCCCGCAGTTCGGTGACCTGTCCGACAAGGCCAGGGAGGAGATGGTCTGCCTGGACAACACGGTCCTGGTCAATATCCCGATCCCCGGGTCCGAAGAGGAGGAGGCGGAGCTGGTCAACGGGTTCCTCTCCGGGCTGCGTAAGGCCTGCAGCGAGGACGACAACTGGACGTTCTTACAGCCGCTGTTGATCTCCCTGGAGCACTGCGCGAAGTGCCAGACCTGCGGCGAGTCCTGCCACATCTACGAGGAGTCGGGCAACAACCCGATCTATCGGCCGACCTACCGCTCCGAGATCCTGCGGCGGATCTACTACAAGTACGTCAAGGAGGCCTCCACCTGGGTCCACGGCGACGTGGAGCTCAACTGGAAGACCGTGGCCCGGCTCATCGAGCTGGCGTACCGGTGCAACCTCTGTCGCCGCTGCGCCCAGACCTGCCCCATCGGCGCGGACAACGCCGTCATGGCCCGCGAGATCCGCAAGATCGCCAGCCAGGAGATGGGGATCCACCTCAAGGAGCTGCACGACGACGGCTCGGTGCTGCAGCAGACCGTGGGATCCTCCACGGGCATGAACTCCGAGGTGGTCAAGGACAACTGCGACTTCATCGAGGAGGACACCTGCGACAAGACCGGCCTGCCCGAGGAGCTGTGCAAGATCCACTGGGACAGAGAGGGCGCCGACATCCTGCTGCTGCACAACGCCGGCGAGATCATGGCCTGGCCCGACAACGTGGGCGCCTTCGCCGTGCTGTTCAACATGGCGGGGCTCAGCTGGACCATGTCCAGCGACCTGGCGGCCTACGACAGCATCAACTACGGCGTGTTCTACGACGACGTGCAGTTCGCCCGCACGGCGCTGATCCACGCCGAGGCCGCGCGGAAGCTGGGCGTGAAAAAGATCGTGCTCGGCGAGTGCGGCCACGCCCACAAGGCGCTGACGGTCATCGCCGACAAGGTGCTCACCGGCGACCTCAACATCCCGCGTGAGAGCTGCATGCCCCTGCTGCTGGAGATCGCCAGGTCGGGCAAGATCACGTTCGACCCCATGCGCAACGACTTCCCGATCACGCTCCACGATCCGTGCAACTACGTGCGGCTGATGGGCATCGTGCAGCCCCAGCGAAAGATCCTCGAGATGATCACCCCGCCGGGCCGCTTCCGCGAGATGACCCCTCACGGCGTGGACAACTTCTGCTGCGGCGGCGGCTCGGGCTTTGCCATCTGCGGTGGCCACAACTTCCCCGACTGGCGCCACCACGTGTCGGGAAGGCGCAAGTACCGCCAGGTGCTCAACGCCTTCCAGGATGAGCTGAGGGCCGAGGACGGCCAGCAATACGAGGAGCACCCGCCGATCAAGTACATCTGCGCGCCATGCAGCAACTGCAAGGGTCAGCTGCGGGACATCATCGACTACTACGACGGCTACGACAAATACGGGCTGTACTACGACGGCCTGGTGGAGCTGATGGTCAACGCCATCGTGGACGTGCAAGAGGGCTACCTCGAGCTGGAATGGCATTGATGGGGTGGGACCATCCTCCCAGGTCTGGGGCGTCGACCCCCAGGACAGTGTATCCCCCCTTTCTCCGTAATTAATGACACTTGAACGATCCACCGCCTCTCCCCCGCCCCCGGGGGGGAAGCCCCACTTGCGGATTTTCCTCCATGATTTCGGGCCCCCGCCTCTCCGGCATCGGTCTTGCAAAATATGGCGCCAAGCAAGGAGGAACCGATGAGAAAGCTGGCTGCACTGACCGCCCTGACATTCCTGATGACCGCAGGCTGCACCGGGGTCGTGGGTGATCCGGACGTCGAGGTCACCACCATCCACCTGTACGCCGACAACCTGGGCGCCCTGCTCTCCACCGAGTGCGTGCAGATGCACAAGGAGGACGGCTGCAGCCGGTACCCCAACCCCAACGAGTGCCAGGTGATGGAGATCGTGGTCAAGGGCGACGGCGGCACCCGGGCCGTTTGCAAGAACAAGGGCAAGGTGACCAGCGAGTTCACCGGCGGTGTGGCCGACGGCATGCCGATCCTGTGCCACGCCACCAAGGACGCTCTCTGCCAGCAGTGCGTGGACATCTACGGCAACAACGTCTTCGACAACTGCACCCGCGGCGCCGCGCTCTACCGCGCCCGGGGCGGCGGCTGGGGCAACGGCCTGCCCGAGGGCAGCGGCTGGCTCGGCACGCCCGGCGACAACAGCACCCCGCCCGGCAACACCCCTCCCGGCACCACCCCTCCCGGCAGCAAGGGCAACCCGCCCCAGGATCCGCCCAAGAAGGAGGACCCGCCCAAGGACAAGACCAACCCGCCCGACAAGGCCACGCCCCCCTCCGGCGGCGGCAACAAGTGCGACCCCAAGGAGGCGCGAAAAAAGTACGCCGAGGAGCTGAACAAGATCCTCAAGAAGGAAGGCCTCGGCTTCGTCTACAAGCCCGACCTGAGCAAGGACTACAACTCCAAGTCCGGCTACTGGGGCTACGGCGGCTACAAGTACAAGGGCGACATGTGCAAGTACTGGCTGGCCGATCAGCTCCACGCCATGACCAAGTGCTGGAACCCGATCCCCGGCAAGTGCCACTGCATGGGCGGCCTCTTCGGCTCCAACAAGACCTGCCGCTGCGCCCGCATCAACGTCTTCGCCCTGCGCAAGGTCTGCCTCAGCATCCCGGCCGACTGCGACTACAAGTCCTGGGTCGCCAACATCGTCATGGAGTACGGCGTGGCCACCAAGTGGCTCTTCTCCGGTACGTACAGCAAGGGCTACTACTCGGGCCTGCCGAGCAACCCGAACAATCCGCCCCCCTCCAAGACCCTCAAGTGCCTCGGCTCCCCCATCGTGCTGGACATGGCTGACGACGGCGTCAAGCCCTCCTCGGTCAAGCAGGGCGTCAGGTTCGACATCATGGGACACGGCGCCATGAGCACCGCCTGGATCAAGGGCGACGACGCGCTGCTGGTCATGGACCGCAACCGCAACGGCGTGGTGGACGACGGCACCGAGCTCTTCGGCTCGGCCACGGACATCGGCGGCGTGCCGGCGGCGGACGGCTTCGAGGCGCTGGCCAAGCTGGACACCAACGGCAACGGCATCGTGGAGCAGCGCGACCTGCTCTTCGGCGAGCTCAAGCTGTGGCGTGACGTCAACCGCGACGGGCTGTCCCAGAAGGGCGAGCTCGTGGACCTGGCCAGCGCTGGCATCATCGGCATGGAGGTCCAGGCCACCAGCGACGGCCCCCGCCTCGACGAGCACGGCAACGACGTGAGCATGCGCGCCAGCTTCATCCGCGCCGATGGCCGCAAGGGCCTGATGGTGGACGTGCTGTTCGGCGTTGGCAGGTAGGCTCGTTTCACTCGCCGGTCGAAGGTTCGAAGGTCCAAGGTTCCAAGGTTAGTAGCTCTCCCCGTTTCTCCCCTCCCTCTCCTGAACAAACTCCCCTGACGATCCGTCGATCTGCGGTAGACTTTCGACCAACACCCGTCAGAGGAGTATCCCATGAGCAGGAACGCGATCTTCATCGTCCTGGCCGTGCTGCTGGCCTGGCCGGCCACCGCCGCTGCGGACCCGGCGTCGGCCCACTACTACCGGGGCGTGGCCCTCAAGCGCCAGGGCAAGCTCAAGCAGGCCGCGGCCGAGATCGAGAAGGCCATCGAGAAGCGGAAAGACTATTCGGCGGCGCACCACTCCCTCGGCATGATCTACCGCAAGCTGAAAAAGTACGACAAGGCGATCAAGCACCTGGAGACGGCGGCCAAGCTGGATCCCAAGGTGGCGCAGATCCAGTACAGCCTGGGGCTGGCCTATTACCGTAAGGGGCGCAAGGACGACGCCATCGCCGCGCTGAAGAAGGCGGCCTCGCTGGATCCCCGAGACGACCAGACCCTGTCCCAGCTCGGCGTCTTCCTCCTGCGCAAGAGCCCCATCGAGGCGGTGCTGTACCTCTTGCGGGCGGTGAACATCAAGCCGAAGAACCGCGACTACCTGCACCAGCTCGGCCTGGCTTACCGCAGAGCCAACAAGTACAAGGAGGCGGAGACCTACCTGCTCAAGGCGGTGGCGATCCAGGAGACCGCCAACATCGCCTTCGACCTCGGCGTGCTCTATCGCCGCATGGGCAAAAAGGACAAGGCCATCGCGCGGTACGAAAAGGCGGTGCTGCTCAACGCCAAGTTTGCCAGCGCCTGGTGGGATCTGGCTCACATGTACACCAACGTCAGGCGCAACGCCGACGCGATCAAGGCCTACCAGAAGTACATCGATCTCAAGGGCGGCTCGGGGGCGGCGGAGATAACCAAAAAGCGGATCAAGAACCTGAAGAAGTAGGAGTTTTCAGATGACCACGTCGAGAGTTTCAGCGCTGGCCCTCGTCGCCTTGCTCATGGCGGCGGGGTGTGATGATGACCCCACGGGGGAGATCGCGGATGCGGGCACGGAGGCGTCGGTGGACCAGTTGGTGCCCGACCTGCCGCCGCCCACCTGCACGGACGGTAAACAAAACGGCGCCGAGACCGACATCGACTGCGGCGGCGGCACCTGCCCCGCCTGCGCCGTGAAGAAAAAGTGCAAGGCGGGCACGGACTGCAAAAGCGGCGTCTGCGAAAAGGGCGTCTGCGTGGCCGCCACCTGCACCGACAACGTCAAAAACGGCGACGAGACCGACATCGACTGCGGCGGCTCGTGCAGCCCCTGCGCCGAGGGCAAGGCGTGCAAGCAGGCCAAGGACTGCAAAAGCGGCGTCTGTGACAGCGCGGGCAAGTGCGTCAAGGCCAGCTGCACGGACAAGGTGAAAAACGGCGACGAGACCGACATCGACTGCGGCGGCACCACCTGCCCCGCCTGCGGTGACAGCAAGGCGTGCTCCAAGCCGGCCGACTGCGAGAGCCTGGTCTGCGACCAGGGCAAGTGCCAGAAGGCTACCTGCACCGACAGCGTCAAAAACGGCAGCGAGACCGACGTCGACTGCGGTGGAACCTGCCAGCCCTGCCCTTACACCAAGAAGTGTGCGGTCGGCGGCGACTGCAAGAGCGGCGTCTGTAAAAACGGCGTCTGCCAGCAGGCCACCTGCACCGATGGAGTAAAGAACGGCAACGAGACCGACGCCGACTGCGGCGGCGGCTCCTGCCCCAAGTGCGCCAACGGCAAGAAGTGCGGGGTCTCCGTGCACTGCAAGAGCGGCGTGTGCAAGAGCGGCTACTGCTCCGCGGCCAGTTGCAACGACAGCGTCAAAAACGGCACCGAGACCGACATCGACTGCGGCGGCCCGGACTGTCCGGGCTGCCCCGACGGCAAGGTCTGCGGCAAGGGGACGGACTGCGCGTCCAAGGTCTGCACCAACGGCTGGTGCGACACCGCCACCTGCACCGACAAGGTCAAAAACGGCAAGGAGACCGACGTCGACTGCGGCGGGGGTGCCTGCGCGGCCTGCGTCGTGGGCAAACAGTGCGGCCAGGGCACCGACTGCGTCACGGGGGTCTGCACCGCCGGCGTCTGCGCCGCGGCCAGCTGCACCGACAAGGTGCTAAACGGCGCCGAGACCGACATCGACTGCGGCGGCGGCACCTGCCCCACGTGCGCCGATACAAAGAAATGCAGCGCGGCCACCGACTGCAAAAGCGGCGTCTGCACCGGCGGCGCCTGCGCCGCGCCCACCTGCACCGACACGGTCAAGAACGGCGACGAGACCGACGTCGACTGCGGCGGAGCCACCTGCCCCACGTGTGCCGACACCAAAAAGTGCAGCAAGGCTGGCGACTGCGCCAGCGGTGTCTGTACCGGCGGCGTCTGCCAGAAACCGACCTGCACCGACAAGGTGAAAAACGGTGATGAGACCGACATCGACTGCGGCGGCGCCACCTGCGCCAAGTGCACAGACGGGCAGAAATGCGGCAAGGCCGTCCACTGCACCAGCGGCGTCTGCACGGCCGGCGTCTGCCAGAAACCGACCTGCACGGACAAGGTGAAAAACGGCGCCGAGACCGACATCGACTGCGGCGGCGGCACCTGCCCCAAGTGCGTCGACACAAAGAAGTGCAGCGCGGCCGCCGACTGTAAAAGCGGCGTCTGCACCGGCGGCGTCTGCCAAAAGCCGACCTGCACCGACAAGGTGAAAAACGGCACCGAGACCGGCGTGGACTGCGGCGGCAGCTGCGGCGGTGAGCCGACCTGGTACCTCGACGGCGACGGCGACAAGTTCGGCGCCGGCGCCGGCACCAAGGCCTGCTCCGCGCCGAGCAGCAAGCACGTGCAGAAGGCCGGCGACTGCGACGACAAGGTCAAAACGACCTACCCCGGCGCGCCGGATCCGCTGGGCGACTGCGTGGACAGCAACTGCGATGGCGTGGACTTCACGGTGGGCGACGGCCACGACGGCAACCTGATCCTCAAGAGCTCGGCGACCTTCGCGCCGTTGGCCACCACGCTGACGGCGTCGGCGGCCAAGGGCGCCACCCAGATCAAGGTTGCCAGCGCCAGCGGGTTCAAGGCCACGGACACGGCCCTGATCCGCGTGGCGGCCGGCACCTACACCGCGGTGGGCGCCTACGAGTTGCTGCAGGTCAAGGCCGTCTCGGGCACCACCCTGACCCTCAGCGGAGGGCTGCTCAACGCCTACTCCAGCGCCCACAAGGTCAACGTGACCAAGGTGCCGCAGTACAAGGACGTCACCGTGCCGGCCAAGGCGACGCTGTCGGCCAAGTCCTTCAACGGCAGCGCCGGCGGCGTCATCGCGTTTCTGGTCAGCGGCAAGCTCACCGTGGCCACGGGGGGGCTCATCTCGGCCAACGCGGCCGGCTACCGCGGCGGCGCGCGGGCCACCGGCGCCAAGATGATCGGTGGGCAGGGTGAGTCGCAAAAGGGCGCGGGCTCCCGCGCCACGGCGGCCAACTACACCGCCGGCGGTGGCGGCAAGGCGCCGTCGCTGGTGCACTCCTCCGGGGGCGGCGGCGGGCACGCCACCGCGGGCAAAAAGGGCGGCTACATCGCCTGGGCTCCCAACGTACCCGGCGCGGGCGGCGGCTCCGTGGGCTCGGCCAACCTCAAGGTGCTGCACCTCGGCGGCGCGGGCGGCGCCGGCGGACTGGACGCCGATCCCGGCCCGGGGGCCTACGGCGGCATGGGCGGCCGCGGCGGCGGCATCGTGCTGATCATGACCAAGAGCCTGGCCCTCGACGGCAGCATCCAGGCCTACGGCGGCACCGGCGAGCACGGCAAGATCAGCGGCGGCGCCTCCCCCGGCGGCGGCGGCGGTGGGGCCGGCGGCTCCATCTTCCTCGCCGCGGGCGCGGTGACCTCCAAGAAGGGCAACGTGGTGGCCAACGGCGCCGGCGGCGGTCGCGGCAGCGAGGCCGGCAGCTCGGTGACCTACGGCGGCACCGGCGGCGTGGGCCGCGTGCGGCTGCTGTCGAAGACCGCCCTCACGTCCTCACCGGCGGCTTACACCAAGTGCCCGTGACGCGGCGTAGGGCGGGGGCTTGTCCCCCGCCAGGCCCGGACGCGGGGGACAAGCCCCCGCGCTACTTTTTTTCCGGATGATCAACCTCAATGGAAGCGATAGCGCTCACCTCGAGCTGAGCCGGCCCATAACCAAACACCCCAGGCTCACCCCCACCCCCCAGATCACCGGCTCGCCGGGCAGAGAGGTGCCCAGCAGCCGCGCCACGTGTAGGCCGCCGCCCACGGCGCCGCCGCCCGCCATGGCCGCCAGCACCGACCAGCGCGGCAACCGCAGCCCGGCCGGGACGCTGGCCAGCACCGGCAGGGCCAGACCCGCGGCGAAGACGGTGTAGGCCACCTTCATCAGGTCGATGACCGTGGGGAAGCGCCAGGCCAGGCCGAAGGCCAGCAGCCCGAAGACCCCGGCGCTCCAGCGAGTGACGCCGCGCCCCGGCGCCAGGTCGTTGCCCACCATGGTCACCGCGCTGAGCAGCACCTGGTCCGCCGAGGACATCAGCGTGGCCACCATGGCGAGGATCACCACCGCCGAGATGGACGCCGGCAGGGTCCGGTGCACCACGGCGCCGAGGAGATGCTCGGCCGTCTCCAGCCGCCCCAGCAGGTGGGTGCCGCACAACGCCACGAAGGCGATGGCCAGGGCGAAGGCCAGCTTGCCCGCCGCGGCCAGCAGCGCCCCGCGCCGGGCGGCCTCGCCGTCTTTGGCCGACAGCACCTTGGCGTAGATGTCCGGGCCCACCATGTGCGGCAGCCCGGTGAGCACCACGAAGCCGGCCACGCTGGACCAACCAAAGCTGTGGCTCACGGGAAAATCCCATCGCAGCTCGCCGAGGGCGGCGCCCCCCACGGCGGAGGCCGCTGCCACCGGCGCCAGCACGCAGAGCCCGATCACCATCACCAGCATCTGGGCCACGTCGGTGTACGACACGGCCAGCTGCCCCCCGGCCAGGGTGTAGAGCACCACCACCGCCGCGGCGCCCGCCATGAGCTGCCACGGCGCCACGCCGGGCAACACCGGCGCCAGCACCGCCGCCAGGGACTTTATCAGCAGAGCCAGCCAGGCCAGCTCCACCAGCACCACCAGCGCCGCCACCGCCCGGCGCACGCCCTCGCCGTGGCGCAGGCCGACCAGCTCGGCCATGGAGCAGACGCCGGACTCGCGAATGGGGCGCGCCAGCCAGAGGCCCAGGGCCAGGTAGCCGAGGCAGCCAGCCAGGTCCATCCAGACACCGGCCAGGCCGTGGCGGTGGACCAGGGCCGCGGTGATCACCGTTGAGGAGCCGCCCACGGAGGTAGCGGTCAGCGAGCAGGCGGTGGTGAAGGCCGAGAGGCTACCCCGGGCGACGAAGAAATTGCGGGCGTCCTGGGCGCGGCCGCGTTGCAGCCACCAACTGACCGCGGTCACGGCCAACATGACGAGGAGATAGGCTGCTATGAGCCAGGCGAGCACCCTAAGCGCCCGATCGCGATTCGTGAATACCTCGCCATCGCCCTCGCTGTAGCAGGCTACAGGCTACAGGCCTCAGGCTACGAGGCCGTCTTTCACCAGCCTCGAGGCCTCGGACGGGTGGAACTTTCGGAGTAACCTGCGGCCCACGATACCGAGCAGCAGCGTTTAGTTGAACCTGCCGGCAAAAAGCCAGCCCGTGGCACCTGCGTGACCTGCCTTGTAGCCCGGAGCCCGGAGCCCGGAGCCCTGTCAGCATGGCAGCCCCCGGATGATTGCGAATCATGAACCGAGCCTAGAACTTGACGACCATCCTCGCCTGGAGGGAGTGCGCGATCTCGGCGTCCATGGCGTCGTCGTCGTCAAACAGCTTGGTCGGCTTGCCGTTGCGCGTGGCCGCCGCGTTGGTGCGGTGCAGGCCCGCCAGCGGAATGAGCAGGCCGTACTGCAGCCCGGCGTAGAAGCCGTCCTCGGGGTTGCGGTAGAAGATGTCCAGGTCGAACTCCAGGCCGAGGTGCGGCGAGTTGCCGGGGTAGGCCACCGGCCGATGCGCCAGGCTGTAGATCATGTCCAGGCGGGCGCCGAAGGTGTCCACCACGTTGTACTGCACCCAGGGCTTGAAGTAGGTGGCGTTGGCCACGGTGCCCATGATCTCGCGGAAGAGGATCAGGTCCACGTGGTAGTCGTAGTCGAAGCGGAACTCGTTGAGGCTGGTGTCGCCGATGTCCGGATCCTGCAGCGTGAGCATGCGCCGGCGGTTGAGGTCGAAGTTTTCAGACTGGTCACCCGACGCCATGCCGACCTCGAAGCCCACGTGCAGCGACTTTTTCAGCAGGCTGTAGCGGGAGCGCAGCACCCAGCCGAACTGCAGGATGTCCAGAGGATCGGCCTTGGCCTTGGGATCCGAGGCGGTGTTTTCGATCTTGCCACCAATGAGCACGCCCTCGAACTCGATGTAGAGGTTCTTCCACATCAGCTTGAACCAGACGTCCGGAATCAGCGCCCAGGCGTGGCGCTCCATGAACGCCTTGGCCAGGGTGCCCTTGGAGAGGTTCAACGCCGTGGGCTGGGAGTAGTCGAAGTCCTGCTTACGCCAGACGAAGTACATGCCGTAGTTAATCACCAGGTCGCCGCGGTCCAGCTTGTCCTTGATCACCTCCTCCTTGTCGATCTTGCCGGCGACCCAGAAGAACTGGTCCACGTCGTCGAGCTGCTCCAGATCCACGGAGTTGCCGTCGAAGTAGGGCTTGCCGTCGTTGAGCGACATGCTGGTGGGGCCGTTGGAGGCGAAGTCGTAGCCCATGCCGAATACGTGCCCGGCCAGCCTGGTGACGAACATGATGCGGTCGGCGCTGTCGCCGTAGTCGCAGTCCATACAGCTGCCGTTGTTGGCCAGCAGGCCGAGGCCCCACTGGGACGGCATGCGGCCGGCGCGGATCTGGCCGAAGGGCGTGCCGATCTCGGCCCAGGCGCGCTTGACGATGATGGCCGGCGTACGGGTATTGCGGCCGGCCATGGGCGGCGCGGCGGTGTCGGAGAAGGCCACCAGCGGCACGTGGGGTGCGCGCTTGTTCTCGCCGTTGTCATAGGCCAGGCCGTTGGGGGTGCTGCCCATGACCAGGTTGTCGAAGATGTCGATCTGGGCGTGGATCCGCACCCGCTCGCTGACGTTGATCGTCGGCTCCAGGCGGAGGCGAATGTTGGCCCCGCCCAGGGTGTCGTCAGGGCAGCTCTCGGCGTCGAGATCGCGGTCGTCGGCGTCGCCACCCGGAGGCGCCTTGCCCACGCGGGCGGCGCAGCTGAAGTTGGAGTTGGCGTGCTCCGACAGTGGTACGTGGAACGGCGCCTTGTAGATGCCGCCGGCCGAGTCGCCCATGCCGAGGTTCAGGTTGTTGAACATGTCGGCGCGGAAGCGGAAGTAACCCTTGAGGTTGAAGAAGTTGACCTTCTTTGTCTCCTGCCCGGGCCAGGGCGGCATGGGCGGCAGCTCCGGCTTCTCCTCTGCGGGGGCCGCCTCGGCCGGACCCACGGGGGTGTCGGTCTTGGGGCCCTTCTGGCCGCGGGGCTGAGGGCCGAGGATCTGTGCCTGAGAGGTCGCAGCCCACAGCGCGACGACGAGCACGGGCAGGCAGATGGTGAGTAAGCGCTTCATCGAGGAGTCCTCCGAACGCGAATATAGAGAGTTCATTACGAAAAGAGTGGAAACTATACCTCAGGCGAGAGAGGAGTTCGCCCTAAAAAGTCGTTGCCTGGCGCGCCCGGGGTGACTCGAACACCCGGCCTGCGGATTCGAAGTCCGACGCTCTGTCCAACTGAGCTACGGGCGCAGGATCTGCCCTCTGTTACCAGCGCCGCCGGCCCTTCGCAACCGCAATTTGAATTCTCCGCTGTTGTGGTATGCTGCCTGTTCCCACAAGAGGATGTGTGGTGAATACACGCAGGACAAGACAGGGCCACGAGAGCGCCTGGAACGACTTTGAGGGCAGCAACCTGCCGACCCTGGCCGGGCGCGTGCTCGGCAGCTACCGGCTCGTCACCCGCCTGGGCGAAGGCGGCATGGGCGTGGTCTACCTCGGCGAGCATATCAAGCTGAACAAGATGGTGGCGATCAAGGTGGTGCGGCGTGAGCTGACCAGCCAGCCGGAGATCATCCACCGCTTCTTCAACGAGGCCAAGGCGGTCAACGAAATCGGCCACCCGAACATCGTCTCCATCATCGACTTCGTGGAAAAGAGCGACGAGGACCCGCCCATTGTCTACATGGTGCTGGAGTACCTCTCCGGTGAGACCCTGGCCAAGCAGATCGAGGAAAACGGCGCGATGTCTCCCGAGGAGACGGTGCGCATCGGCCTGCAGATAACCGACGCCCTGGGGGCCATCCACCAGGCCAAGGTGCTGCACCGTGACCTCAAGCCGGAGAACATCTTCCTCTGCGAGACCGAGGACGAATCGCCGCCGCCGGTGAAGCTGCTGGACTTCGGCGTGTCCAAGAATATCAGCGACGTCTCCGAGGACGACATCACCGAGCCGGGAATGACCGTCGGCACGCCGGAGTTCATGGCGCCTGAGCAGATCCTCGACCGCAAGCTGGACGAGCGCATGGACATCTACGTCGTGGGCATGGTGCTCTACAACATGCTCACCGGGGACGTGCCTTTCAAGGCCGACGCCCTGGGCAAGCTGCTCAAGCAGCACCTGCGCGAGCCGCCGCTGCCCATCGCCATGGTGCGCTCGGGGGGCAAGCGCGTCCCGCCGGCGCTCGAAGCGCTGGTGATGAAGTGCATGGAGAAGGATCCGGACCAGCGCTACCAGTCCGCGGCGGAGCTCCATGAGGGGCTGGCCCACTGCCTGCCGGGCACGGAGAAGGTGGAGCCGGCCAGGGCCTCGAGCAGCGGCCGCTGGATCATGGTCGGCCTGGCCGTGACGGTCGTTATCCTCGCCGTGGCCGTCGTGCTGCTGATGAAGCTCAACTAACGCGCGATTTTTTCGCATCCTCGCGCCGGCGAGAAGACGCCCGTCAAGTAATTTCATATAGTTAGTCGTCCTCGCACCTGGCACCCTCCTTGCTCTTTCAAGAGGCATCCACCAAGGAGGCCATCATGAAGAAGCTGCTCACACTCACCGTACTCGCCCTCGCGCTGACTCTGGCCTGGCCCTCTGTCGCCCACGCCGAAAGCCGCATCCAGCTGAGCGCCAACGGTGGCGTGGGCATCGGCGGTATGCCGACCCTCGACAATGAGCACCCGCTGCTGTCGATGGGCTTTCAGATCACCTGGCACACCACCTCGTGGCTGGAGCTCGGCATGCGGATCAACGCCAGCGTCGCCCTGGTCGAGGACAGTGGTGGGGACGAATATTGCGGCGGTCCCGTGCCGCCCCACGGCGAGTTCGTCCAGGACGACTGCGGATATGAGACGGAGACGGATCCGACGCTGGTCTGGCACTCCTTGTTCGTGACGCGGTTCCACATCGGCAGCCGGGTGCGGGCCACTTTGGGTCTGGGCCTTGGGCACTTCTACTACTTGCCGGGCCCGGCCGTGGCCGCCGATCTGGAGGTGATCCTCGTGCGGCATGGCCGCCACGAGCTGTCAATCCGAGCCGGCGGCGACTTCACGGCGATCATGGGAATGATCCCCTACATGTCCGCCCACGCCGGCCTCGCCTGGAGCTTCTGAGAGCGCTCTGAGTTACGGCTTCTGCGCCTGGCCCCTGAACGCATTGAGGAACGGATCGCAGCGCCAGACGTCGCCGCCGCAGACCTCGGCCGCGGCCTTGCAGCCCCCCAGACAGGTGTCCACCAGGTCGCAGTCCTCGCAAAACGACGGCCGCGCCGCGCAAAACGCCGCCATGCGCGGGCTGCGCGCCAGCTCCCAGAAGCCGCGCTCTCGCACGTTGCCCAGCACCAGCGCCGAGTGGTTGCAGGGCCGCAGGTTTCCCGACGGGTCCAGGGTGTAGTAGGCCTCGTCGGTGCCGGCGGAGCAGAAGCCGAAGTCCATGTCGGGCCAGCGCTCGTGGTCCAGCAGGCAGGGCGGCATGGGGATGGCGCAGCTCATGGGCAGCTCGTACTCCGCCTTGAACGCCACCGCCGTGTCCAGCGCCGCGGCCAGCTCCTCGGGGCTGGCCTGGAGCAGCGCCACGTTGTGCGCGCCCTCCCCGCCCGGGTTGAAACGGTTGAGCATCACCGCGTCCACGCCCAGGGCCAGGGCCAGCTCCAGGGTCTCCTCCAGTCCCGGCAGGTTGAGGCGGGTGGCCACGAAAACGGCGATGACCCGCTCGCCGGCCAGCTTGAGGTCGGCCACGGCCGTGGTCACCCGCTCGAAGGCCCCGTCGACCCCCGAGAGCCGGTCATGGACCTCGGCCTCGCTGGAGAGCAGGGGCAGCTCGTAGACGCCGATCTTGCCGGCCAGGCGCTGGATCCAGGCCCCGGTCAGCAGCTGGCCGCTGGTGATCAGGTCCAGCTCGAGCCCGCGGTCATGCAGGCCGTCGACCAGCAGGCCCAGGTCCTCGCGCAGCAGGGGCTCGCCGCCGGTGAGCGCCACCTGGGTCGCCCCGGTGTCGCGCAGCACCGGGTCCAGCATGGCCAGAGCCTCGGCCGCTGGCAGCTCCTCGGTGGGGGGGTACGGGGTCGCGTTCTTCCAGGCGTTGTAGCAGTGCAGACACTCGAGGTCGCAGCGCCGCGTCACCTCGAAGATGAGGGATTCGAGGGTAGGATTATTCGTCTCGGCGGTCATTGTTTGGTGGCCTGGCGTGCCGTTGAGGCGGGGGACGGGCCCCCGCCCTACTTCTGCAACCTGCGCACCCGCGCCAGCACCTTCGCCGCGCGCTTGTGAGCCTTGCGAGCCTCGGCCCGTTTGGCCTTGTCGTACATCCGCTGCAGCTCCTCTCTGTCTGCCAGCACCTGGATGTCCCGCTCCAGGGCGGGCAGCACCCGGCGGGCCACCCCCGCCGATATCTTGCCGGCGGCCACCAGCTTCTCCAGCAGCGGCAGCCGGCGGTTGATGCGCTCCAGGCTCTCCCGGGCCGGAATGAAGACGCGCCTCTTGTAGCACTTGCCTTTGAAGTCCGAGTGGGGATTGCGGTACATCTCCTTGGTCAGGATCTTGCCTTCCTCGGCCAGCAGCTTGGCGCCGACGGCGGTGACCTTGCCCTCCCTGGCCAGCTCGTCCACCGCCGCCATGGCCGCCTCCAGCTTCTTGTCCGTGGCCTTGCGCTCGACGGAGCTGCTGCTCTTGATCGCGGCCTGCAGCGCGGCCCAGGCCTGGGCGACCTTGGCCCAGCGGGGATCCTGCCCCTTGGCGATGATGCCGAGGCGCCCGCGCACGCGGTCCAGCACCTGGCGCGTGGCGGCGGCCTGCTTGCGGGCCAGCTTGCGGTCCTTGTCCCCGGGCAGCTTCTTCAGCTCGGCGTCCGACGAGAGCACCGCCAGATCCTGCTCGATCTGCGCCAGCACCTTGCGCGCCACCCGGGGGTGGAGCTTGTCGGCGGCGGCCATCTTCTCCAGCAGGGGCAACCGCTTGGCCAGCCGCGCCATGCTCTGCCTCGCCGGGATCATCAGCGGCATCGGCTCGTAGCAGGTGGCTTTCTTCATCTCCGTGGCCCTGAACCCATTGACCCGTGAACGCAATAGCTTCAGGTCGGCCTGCCACAGTCCCGCCTCGCCTGCGTTGAGCGTGCCGGCGGCCATCAGCTCGTCGATGTTGGACACAGCCGCGTCCAGGGAGGCCAGCATCTTGTTTTTGCCCGCGCGGTCGAAGGGAAACTGTCCTTTTTTACCCCCGGCAACCTCCCGGGCGGCGCGGGCGGTCTGCTCGATGCGCTCGAGCCAGGTGGTCTTCGGTTGCGGGGTCTGGGGCTTCTCCACGGGATCGTCCTTGGGCTTCGGCTGCTCGATGGTGATCTTGTTCGGCGTGGGGCCGGGCTGGTCCTTCTTGGTGCAACCGAGCTCCGCCCCGAACCCGGTGGCGCCGAGCAACATCAAGCCGGCGCTCACCAGGCGCCGCTTCCAGCGCGGGCCCGCGGCGCAGTGCCGGCGCAGATCGGCGCGAAACAGCACCAGCAACAGGACCACCACCACACCCACCACACCCAGGCCCAGGTAGACTGCTCGATACGGCATGCTCTCTCCTCGCGACGTCCGGATGTTTGACCCCTCCGGGCGCGCGCTCCTTGGTGATCAGCTGATCTTCACCAGCCGTTTGTCCGTGGCGATATACACGCTCCCCTGCCCGTCCACCACCGGCGGCGTCAGGATCGGGCCGCCGGCGTCGACGCGGAACATGCGCTCGCCGGCCGGGTCCAGGCGCAGCAGCTGCCCACCCGACGTCACCAGCAGGGTGCCATCGCCCAGGGCCGTGATGGCCGTCGCCGAAACCTCGTAGTCCCAGGCCAGGTCCCCGTCGCGGAAAGCCAGCACCGCGCCGGCGATGACCCCGAAGACCGTGCCGTCCGCCGCCGCCGCCGGGGGCTGAGCCCGATGCCAGGCCACCTTGTTGGGCGAGCCGGACCAGCGCCAGCGCTCCTGGCCGTCCGGAGTCAGCGCCAGCAGCAGGCCACGCACCTTCTGCTCCGGGTCCTGGGGCTCGTGTGTTCCGATGACGTAGAGGTTGCCGCTGTCGTCGGCGCACCAGTTGATCGGGTCGCTCATGGGCACGGCGAAGGGCTGGCCCAGGGTGCCCTGACCGCAATCCACGGGTGTGACCTCCACCGTGGCCAGCAGCATGCGGTCGGTGCCCGGCACGTACAGCGGCGGCAGGCGCAGGCCCCCCATGACGTCGTGCTCCCAGACGCCGAAGTCCGCGCCGATGGCGTTGCGGTAGCAGATCACCGCCGGCGGCCCGCCGGCCCCGGTGCCCATGAACTGGGCCGCCAGCAGAAACTCGTCGCCCCCCGGCAGCGGCCAGAACAGCGGGACGGTGGTGTTGAAGCCCGGCTCGTCGGCCATGGGCACCCAGGAGGACTCAATCAGCTCGCCGCCGTCCTGCCCGAGCACATCCAGCTCTCCCTCGTCGTTGAGCAGATACAGCCGGTCGCCCCGGGCCGCGACGAAGGTGCTGGACAGCCGCGAGCGCGACCACCGCCGCCCGCCGTCGGGGCCGTGGACGTGCACCTGTTGGTGCGTGACCACCACCACCTGCTCGCCCCAGCTGAGCAGGTGCAGCGGCGCGACCTCCGGCGCCAGGCCCAGGCCCTGGCTCCAGACCAGCGAACCCCGCGCCGCGGAGCTCAGCGGGACGAAGCAGTCCCGCCGCGGGCTGGCGCAAAAGATGGGGTACGTCGCCTGCGCGGTCACGGGTTGGACCTCAGCACGAAGCCCGCGCCAAGCTGCCCCACGACCCAGTTCTGCAGCGGCGCCATCTCGGCCGTGGTGAGGTTGGCGTTGCCGGCGTTCTGTCCAAAGAGGTAGCGGATGACGCGCGTCCAGGGGGTCACGCCGGCCATGGTGCAGTTGATGTTGAGGCTGTTGCCCGTGGCGCCGGCGAGGAAGCTGGCCGCGGCGGCCTTGCGCACCCTGATGGTGTAGTGGGTGCTGCCGCTGGTGACGTAGTTGGAGCCCCTCACGTCGCTGCCCGTGCCGGGGCGGCGGATGCGGAAGCGCATGTTGTGGATCAGGATGATGTGCTGGAAGTCGTGGTTCGCCGGCCCCTGGATGCGGTACTGGCGGCTGATGGTCGTGTGCAGCTGACGGGTCAGGCGGGCGACCCAGCGGCGCATCTGTGCGTCGGTCCAGTTGTTGCCGGCGCCGGCCGGGTTGCGGAAGACGATGCGCATACAGTGCCGGATGCTGAGCACGCCGCCGAAGGTGCGCGCCGCCGGCGGCAGGTTGTGGGCGTACTCGTCCTCACCCAGGCGGTAGAGGTAGAGGTCGCCGCGGTGGTTCGCGCCGCCCATCTGCACGTTGTTGGCGCGGTAGGCCCCGCGGTAGATGTCACGGTAGAGGTTGGTCGCCACCTGGTTGCCGGTGCCCATGTCGCGGCGGGTGGCGAGCTGGTAGTTCAGCGTGTTGTTGTTGCCCACGCCGCCGGTGACCTTGTAGGTGATCTTGAACCGCGTGCCCTTGAGCAGGCCGTTGAGCCGGCGGCCCGCCTGGGCGTTGTCGTTGAGCCAGTTGACCCTGAACCACCACATGCGCACGCGCACCGCCTGGTTGTTGTTCATCATCGACGGGCGGTCCAGGTAGTAGGGGCAGGCGTGGTACCACTCCGAATACTGGGGCCCGGTGTAGTAGGTGGTGGTGCCGCCCGAGGTGCGGCTCAGCGGCTCGAGGTAGTCGTCATAGAGCCCCGAGGCGTGGCCGAGCTCGTGGGCGTTGACCAGCTGGCCCACGGTGGTGCCGTCGTAGTCCGCGGCGTTGAGGTTGGCGTCGGCGACGTAGCTGGCGGCGCTCTGCTCCGAGGTGGTATGGGACATCCAGTCGCGGCCGGCCTTGAGCGTGACCCGGCACTTGTGCCGCCCGCCCCGGGTGGCCATCTTCCCCTCGAAGATGGCGTGGAGCTTGATCAGGATGTCCTCGGTGCCGAGGTGCCGCTCCAGCTTGTAGCGCTTGGCGTTCCAGCGCTGCATGGCGTTGTTCAAGCCCTTTTCGCGGTGGTTGCGCACGTCCTGCTGTGAGATGCCGGCGCCCTGTCGGCGGAAGCGCGCTGACCAGTGCGACACCAGGGCGCCGACCACCTTGCGCGTGGCCCCCGTCGTGACCCCGCAGTAGTGCAGGTAGTGCAGCTGGTAGTGCCCGGCCCAGCGCACGGCGTAGTGGTTGTTGCGGTGGGCCGCCTTGCGCCCGTCGATGGTCTCGCCCCAGCCGATGCGCCGGTCGTTGATCATCGCCGCCCGGCTCCCCATGACCATGCCCCTGCGGAAGCTGAACCCCGACGTGCGCTCCCCCCGGCGATCGAAGATGTGGTAGCAGTCGTTGCAGAAGAAGACCGCGCGCGTGTCCAGGTGGTAGTCGATGATGTGATTGCGCAGGAACTTGACGTTGCTCCAGAAGGTGAAGAACTTGCGGTTGTTGACGTTGGCGTCGGTGGGGGTCACGGTCCACGGTTTCCAGATCTTCGGCGCGAAGCGGTGGGTGGCGTCCTGGGAGTCGAGGTAGAACAACGCGATGCGCGAGTTGGCCGACAGCGAGACCTTGCCGTTGTTCTGGTTGCGGTCCTTGACGTCCTGCCGGCCGTTGGCCCGCACGAGCACGATGTCATCCAGCACGAAGCGCAGCGGCCTGGACATGTCGTGGGCCACCTTGATCTCGGCGCCAGTCAGGTCGCCGAAGCGCTTGGCCTTGTTGCCCGGCAGGCGGGTGTGCTGGTTGCACGACTTCCACAGCTGGGGCACGTCGTAGTACTTGCCGCGGTCCACCCCCGGGGCCAGCTTCTTGGCGTCGTCGGCGTTGCTCCGCTTGAGCTCCACCAGCACGCGGTCATTGTGCGCCTTGGAGTGGACGTAGGTCTCTTTATCGCCGAACTCGATGACGAGGTCCTTGTCCAGATCAGCCAGCTTCTTGCCCCGCTTTTTGCCCTTGGAGTGTTTGCTGACGATCCAGGGGATGGCCTGGCAGGCCTTGGCCGCGTCGCTGGTCTTGATCCCCCAGAGGCAGGCCGTCTGCGGCTTCTTGTACCGCTTGCTGCTGACCTTTTTCAGCTTCACCTTGCGCATGCCCGCGATGAGCACCGGCGGCATCGGCACCCGCTTGTGGTTGTGGTTGCTGTGGCCGTACATGCGGTCGAAAAACTCCCAGCGCAGGTAGAGCCAGTGCGGGTCCAGCTTGTAGGCGGCCGGCGCGGACTTGGTGCCGATCTTGCCGGTGCTGATGGTGGCGATGGAGAACTCGCCCTTCTTGTCGTCGTGGTACAGGTTGTCGCTGGTCCAGTCCGAGTAGCGGGTCTCGAAGAAGCTCGGCAGGCGCCAGAGGCGCTTCTTGTCCTTGATCGCCTGCTTGATCTCCTTTTCGCCCTTGAGCTCCACCTTGGCCGCCTGCCCCGCGGGCTCCACCACCACGTACTTGGCCTTCTTGTTGGGGAACTGCAGCGACAGCGTCTGCTTGGACGTCTGCACCAGCACCTCGACGACGCCGCCCTCCTTGGTCTTGACCTTCTTGGTCGAGCCGTCCTTGAAGCGCACCGTGACGTCGAGGTCCTTGGGGAAGGGGCGCGTCTTGGTCTTGTCCTCGGGGTCGATGTAGACCAGCTTGAGGTAGATCCAGGCCATCTTCTGCGCCGCGTCGGCGGCCATGCGGTCGCAGCCCTTGGCCACGCTGTCGTAGAAGCTGCAGTTGTAGCTTTTCTTGAAGCGGTACTTGGGCGGCTTCATCTGCTTGGTGCAGGGGAAGGTGTCGCCCAGGCTGCAGGGCAGCACCGGCAGCCGGTCCTTGTGGAAGAGGTAGAACATCACCCGGCGGTTCATCTGATCCGCCTTCCCCTCCAGGTTGAAGTAGCTGCACCCCATGTAGGTGGGGTCCATGAAGCGCAGCTTGTCGACGCCGGGCAGGTCGACGTCGTGCTTCTTCATGTAGTCCGTAAACAGCGCCTTCTTGGTCGCCAGGGTGAGGGCGCCGTTGCCGCCGATCCCCTTGGCCGTCTGGTAGCGCTTGATCGCCGCCTGGGTATTGGGGTTGTCGACGTTTTTGCCCAGGTCCTTGAGGATGATGCGGAAGACGCCGGCGGTCCAGCCCTCCTCGTTGTACAGCTTGATCCAGGTGTCCACGTCGTTGAGGATGAAGGCGTGGACGCTCTTGGCTCGATTGTCCGCGAGCTTTTTGGTGTAGCTCTCGTCGTCGGCCTTCCGCTCGTCGTCGTCGGTGTGGCCCCAGATCATCACCTTGCCCTCGGGGTACTTTTTCAGCTCCCGGGCCAGGCTCTGGAGGGTGTCGACCACCGTGGGCTTGATGAACGACTCGCCGGTGTCGAAGGTGATGCCCTTGACCTTGGCGCAGGCGATGAACTGCTTGGGCGGCTTCTTCTTTTTGCGCACGCGGATCTTGAAGAACTGGTTGGTCTGGTTCTTCTTCATGCGGTACTTGATCGGGATCTTGAGCACGCCGGACTTGCAGTCGGCGGTGATGACATACTTGTTGTCGGCGCCGCGTTTGTGGCAGCCGAGCTGGTCGCGCAGCTTCTCCTGCACCGTGTCGTCGTCGTCGGTGCCCCAGTTGAACTTGGCGATGCTCTTGCCGGAGATGCGGTTGCCGGCCTTCTTCTCCCGCGCCGCGATCTTGTCCAGCGTGTCGCCGTTTTGCGGGGTGTAGAGCTTGAACTTCTTCTTGACGGTCGTCTTTGCCATGCGTCAGCCGGCGTGGGGGAAGATCAGTCCAGCACTTCCAACACGTCCGAACACTCCATCTGCTCCAGGTCCCAATTCCCTGACGGCAGGCCGCGCACGCGGACCCTCCCCTCCCCGTCGCTAGTCACCATCTTGATCTCTCCCGTGGGGAGCTTCAGCTTGGTCGTCACGCCCGGCACCGGCTCGCCGGTGTCGTCGTCCAGCAGCTGAAAGTGGATCCAGTACTTCTGCTCCTCCAGCGACGGCGGCTTCTCCGGCTTCTTGTCCGCGTCGTCCGGGGTGCCCGGCGCGGCGAAGACCTTGGGCGCGCGCTGATGGACGCGCACCCGGCCGGTGAACAGCAGGCGTGCCAGCCGCGTCACCACCTCGTGCTGGCCGATGTTGAAGGAGCTGGAGTCCAGCGTCGCCTCCACCAGCACGTGGCGCAGCATGGCGTCTGAGGCCATGTCGTCAAGCAGACGGCGCAGCAGGGTCTCCGCCTCGTGGGCGTCGCCGAAGGTCAGCCGGGCGCCGCCCGGCGTCGGCTCCTGGTGGTCCAGGATCTCGTAGCGATAATGTCGCCCCTGGATGATCCGCCTCATGAGAGGACTATATCACAATGGTATCAATCAGGACCGGTCACCGGCTTGAGCGCCGGCGTCAGCTTCCAGCGAAAATTATCGATCAGCACCGACGAGTCGAGGATGTGGTCGCCCTTGTCGAAGATGGCGAAGGTGAGCGTGATGATCTCGCCCGGGGTCACCGGGGCGGTGGTGTGCAGCCAGTCGGTGGAGCCGCCCGTGGCGGTGTAGGAGTAGCCGCAGTCCTTGGCGTAGCCGGTGCCGGTGAGCAGCGACGAGGGCTTGGTGCACATCTTGGTGGTCTGGGGCTTGCTCGGGTACGGATCGCAGATGGAGAAGAAGGCGTTGTTGATGCGGATCGGCGTGCCGTTTTTGTCGAAGGAGATGTTGCCGTTGAACTTCTTGGACTTCATCTGGACCCAAAAGGTGTCGTTGTACTTGGAGCCGACCCATTCGGGGTACTCGGTGGAGAAGAAGTGGAAGTCGAAGTCGAAGCTCTGGGCGTTGGTCGGCACCAGAATGTTCAGGCTGAGGTGGATGTAGTCGTTGGCCGGGGTCTTGTCCTTGGGATCCGGGTCGACGTGGGTATTGCTCGAGCCGAGGTTGGTGCCGCTTTGGGGGCACTTCGTCTTCGGGTCATAGCTGGCCAGACCCGAGGAGAGGATCACGAAGCTCTTGCCCTTCTTCGGCTTGAACGGCCCGTTCTTGGCGAAGCGGGTGGCGATGGCGCGGGCGCGCTTGTCGGCCTTGCTGTTGAACGAGGCGACGACCATGCGCGAGCACTTGCCGTTGACGCACTTGAGCTTGCCCGGGCACTTGGACTCGATGCCGCACTTGTGGTCGGTGTCGCACAGCTCCATGGCCTTGGCGTAGTGGTAGGCGTCGTTTTGGTTGAGCTTGGCCGGGTCGTCGCACGGCGTGGGCAGCTCGTCGATCTTCTTGTCGCAGTCGTTGTCCGTGTTGTCGCGGCAGACCCGCAGGTTCGGCTGGATCAGGCCCTTTTGGGCCGCCTGACAGGAGAAGGTCGAGGTGCACTTGCCGCCCTTGCAGCGCTCGCCGGCGATCTTGCACTGGCTGTTGTTGGCGCAGGTCTTGCCGCTGGAGCAGTCCGAGGTCTTGAGGCAGCGGCAGATGCCGCCGTAGCACTTGCCCGACGGGCAGTCGGTGGACTTCTTGCAGTGCAGGCCCTCCACCTCGATGGCCCCGGGGTTGATGTAGCGGTCGCTGTCGTTGCAGTCGCCGTCCTTGATCGTGAAGCCGTCCTTGTCCATGTCGGACCCGGGCAGCCCCTCGTCCACCTGGCCGTTGCAGTTGTCGTCGATACCGTTGGGCTTGCCCGATCCGTTGCCGCCGTCCTCTGCCGCGCCGGGGTTGCGCTTCTTGTTGTTTTCACATTTGCCGGTGTCCCCGGTGGAGGGGCAGTAGCCGTCCCCGTCCTTGTCCTCGTTGGGGGTCCCCTCGTCCACCTTCCCGTCGCAGTTGTCGTCCACGCAGTTCTGACGCTCTGTGGCCCCCGGATAGACCGTGGCGTCGTCGTCGTCGCAGTCCTGTTCCTTGGCGTACCCGTCCTTGTCCTTGTCCGTGACGCTGGGATCGGGGTTGTTCGGATCCCCAAACCAGTCCTCGCCCACACACCCGATGGTGAATGTGAAGACCAACAGCACACTACAGACGGTTGATGCTCTTCTCATTACTTCTCCCTGACCTGTCATGCTCCAAATGTGACAGCTATGTTAAGCCGATTCCACTGTCGGGTGCCCACGACCGTTTGCAGTTGAGGGACGCCCGATAAAAATTGGTGCACGTTCGATGCCATGATCCGGCATCAAGGATTTCCACTGGTTGCCGCCTCGTGCCTGGCGACTCCGGTGGTCAGTATCCCCCGACGGGCCCTAAAATCGGTCACTGCGGTGGCCACCGGGGCGTGCACTTTACGATACAGGGGCGCAACGGATCCATCCCCAAATTTCACTCCCTCACAATCCGAAGCGCTGCCTCAGGCTCCGGCTCATGGCCTGCTCCACGGCGTGACGGTCGGGATATTCCACGTCCAATGCCCGGCGCCAAACCCGCGGCGGCTCCATGCAGAGGTAGATGAAAACGTCGGGCGCCTGGCCGCGGATCGTCTCGGCCACGGCGCGGTAGAGAGCGATTCGCCGGGGGGCGAGCAGGCGCAGCTTGCCGTCCACGTCGGGCAGCAGCTCGCCCAGGGGGGCGCGAGAGTCGGGGAAGCGGGCGGTGAGCGTGCGGCGCATGGAGGGCAAAAAGCGCACCGTGCCCATGGAGACGTAGGCCAGGCGCTGTGAGGGCACCGCCTCGAGGGCCAGGCGCGCCACCTCGGCGTGGCGCCGGCGCTCTCCCTCGTCGGAGATCATCGGATCCAGGTGGAAGGCGACGAGGTAGCCGTCGTCGGCCACCCGCCGGGCCGCGTCCAGGCGGGCCTCGAGGGAGGCGCAGCGGTGCTCCTCCCGCCGCACCACGTCGGCCGGGGCCAGGCTCCAGGAGACGATGGTCCGCCCGCGGTGGTCCAGGCCGAGCAGCGGCGCCACGTTGTCGGTCTTGGTCTTGAGCTCCAGCACAGCGTCGGTTCGCGAGGCGAAGCGCCGCACCGCCGCCGCGGCGAAGCCGACCATCGGCTCCAGGGCCAGGCTGTCGGCCACCTGCCCGGTGCAGACGCGCAGCAGCGGGCCAGCGGGCCGGGCGTCCAGCTCATCGGCCAGCCGCCGGAGGATCTGTTCGGGCTCGGCGTGGATCCGGATGCTGGCGCGGTTGTGGTAGTCCTGCAGGATGCAGTAGCTGCAGTCCAGGGGGCAGCCCACGGTCTGGGTGATCACCTGCAGGTTGCAGCAGAGCAGGCTGTCGGTGCGGCCGGTGCACGCCTTGAGCACCGCCCCCTTCTGCCGCGTCACCCGCAGGCTCTGCTTGGAGGTGCCGATGGCCACCTCGGGCGGGGCGTGGTCCGAGTCGTCGTGCGGTCCGGCGAGGCGCACCGGCACGCCCGCCTCCTCGGCCCAGCGTCGCAGCCTGGCGGCCAGGGCGGTGTCCTCGGCGCCGGCCTCCAGCACCACCTCGTGGATCGGATAGCTCACAGCTCTTTTAGTATCCTGCGCAGCAGCTCCGTGCCGTGCTCCGACGAAAGCGGTCGGACAATGGCCTCCAGCTCCTCGACGCTGCCCACGCGCAGGCGCAGGTCCACGCCGTCCCGGGTGAAGTTGCGGTCGTAGCCCACGGTCACGCCCAAGCGCGCCATGCTCCCGGCGAGCTGCTCCACCTCATGCCGGCGGCGGGAGGCGTCGGGGTAGCGGCGGCGCTCCAGGCGGGCCAGGGCCTCGGCAGCAGCCTGGTCCGGTCGGTCCAACTCCAGCTCGTCCACCAGGCGCGCCAGGGGCACCGCCTCCCGGGCGGCCACCTCTCGCAGCTGACTGGCTGCCTCCTCTATCTGCCGGGCGCCCAGGCCCAGGCCCGCGGCCACCGCGGTCAGCAGCTCGCAGTCTGCGGCCGACAGATCGCAAAACGGCAGGCAGCGGCGCAGGGAGTAGCCCTTGCCCACCAGCAGGTCCAGCGTGACCGCGGGCAGCGCGCGCAGCCGAGCGTAGCGCCGCGCGAGGCGGACGCCGGGCTCCAGGCCCAGGGCGGGCAGCAGCTCCCGGGCCGTCTGCTGCTCGTCCCACCCCAGGTCCAGGGCCGCGCCCACCGCCCTGGCCAGCTCACGGACGTTGGCCGGCTGGCCGGCGTGCTCCTCGGCGGCGCGCACCAGCAGCGGCCCCGGCGCGCCGGTGACCACCTCGGCCGGCACCTCGCCCAGGCCCAGCTCCGCGGCCAGCTCCAGGCGCCGAAATCCCGCCGCCGGCTGCAGCCCCGCCGCCGTCTCCAGCAACCGCACCGGCGCCAGCACCCCGCGCCGGCGCACCGATCGGCGCAGGGCCTCTGCCCCGCTCCACAGCGCCAGCGGGTCGCGATATCTCAGGGACTGGTCGGGGAGGATCTGCTGAAGGGGGACGGTACGCAGGTCAGGGGTCAAGCTACACCGACTTCTGCCCGCTGCTGATGAGGTGCTCGTAGAGCTTGTCGCGGGCCACGCCCGTGCGCAGGGCCTGGTGGGCGCGCTGCAGCTCGGTGGTGATCAGGTCCCGCAGCTGTTCGCGGTTGCCCACGCTGCGCACGTAGCGGCCGTTGATGTAGAGGCTCGGCGTGCCCACCGTGCCGAACCTGATGCCGAGCTGGCGGTCGGCCTCGACGCGGGCCACGAAGCGCTCGCTGTCCAGGTCGCTGGTGAAGCGGTCGATGTCCAGCTTCAGCTCCCGGGCCATCTGCAGCAGGTGCCGCCGTGACAGGTCGGCGCTGTCCCGCAGCAGCAGCTCGTGGTAGGGCCAGAACTTGCCCTGGTCGTGGGCCGCCAGGGCCGCCCGCGCGGCCACCTTGACCTCGCGGTGCCGCCGCAGGGGGAACTGCTTGTAGACCACCCGCAGGCGCTCGTTGGAGAACAGCTCGCTCAGCTTCTTGAGGTCCCAGTAGACCCGCGCCGTGTGCTTGCAGCGGTAGTCGCCGAACATGATCACCGTGCTGGCCGCGGTGGCCTTACCCCAGGCGGGGCTGCCCCCGGGGCGGATCTGGTAGACGGTGCCCTCCTTGGCCGGCTGGCGCGCGGCCTGGGGCTTTTGCGCCGCCTTGTCCGAGGCCGGCGCCTCGTCTTTTTTCGCCTTGGTCTTTTTGTTGGTCACGGCATCGTAGAGGTCCTCGAGGGCCGTGCCGTCGCGCTCGATGAGGTGCTGGGTGTAGGCCAGCTCCTGCTTCACGATGCGCTTGAGGGTGCGGTAGTTGAAGGAGCCCACGTGTTTGCGCCCGTTGATGTAGAAGGTGGGCGTACCGCGCACCTCGAGCTTTTTGCCCAGGGCCAGATCGGCGTTGATCTCCTTTTCGTGGATGCGGGAGTCCATGGCCTCCTTGAACTTTTTGATGTTCAGCCCGGTGCGCCTGGCGTAGGTCAGCAGGTCGACGTCCGACAGCTTCTTGCGGTTGGCGAAGAGCATGTCGTGGTACTCCCAGAAGCGCCCCTCCCTGTCCGCGGCGATGGACGCCTGGCCGGCGCGCGGCGCGCGGCGGTGGAACGGCATGGGGAAGTTCTTGAAGACCCAGCGCACCTTGCCCGGGAAGTCGTTGAGCACCTGCTTGGACACCGACACGGAGCGCGAGCAGTAGCCGCACTGGAAGTCGGCGAACTCCACGATGGTCACCCGCGCGTTCTCGGGCCCCTTGCTCGGGCTCGAGCCCACGGGTACGTGGGTCCGCGCCACCTTCTTCGCCTCCTTGAGGTCGGCCTTGGTCCAGTCCGAGGACATGCTCCCGATGAGGAAGCCGCCCAGAAATGTGATGACCATGCCAGCCAGGGCCACGCCCCTGGAGACGCCGTCGGAAGACTTTTCCTTGCTCATGACGAGTCCTGTCCTTGTCCGTTTCCCGGGAGATACCGCGAGGCAGGGGAAATTTCAAGGGCTGGCAACGCCGGCGTCGTCGTGCTAATCCATGGCCATGAGCGAGCGCAAGCAGCAGTGGGGGGCAAAGCAGGCGGTGGCCTACGGGTTGCTGGCCGCCTCCGTGGTCTTCCTCTCCGTGGAGTACTTCGGCGCGGTGTACGCCTCGGCGCCCCTGGAGCAGCAGCGGGCCTGCCACGCCATGGAGCCGCGGCAGATGTCGTCGGCGGCGCCGGCCTTCACCCTCAAGGATCTCAGCGGCAAGAAGGTGAGCCTCTCCTCCCTGCGGGGCAAGGTGGTGCTGCTCAACTTCTGGGCCACCTGGTGCCCGCCCTGCGTGGAGGAGCTGCCCTCCATCATCGACCTGGCCAGCACCGACCTCGGCCCCGACTTTCAGCTGCTCACCGCCAGCGTGGACGAGGAGCTGCCCAAGCTCAAGGCCCTGATCAAGAAGTTCGGCGCGGCCGGCAAGAAGCTGCCGGTGCTGCTCGACCCGGACAAGAAGGTGGCCTCCTCCTTCGGCACCACCAAGTTCCCCGAGACCTACCTCATCGACAAGCAGGGCATGATCCGCTACCGCTTCATCAACAAGCGGCACTGGACGAGCACCGAGGCCCTGCAGTGCATCCGCTCCCTGCAGAAATAGTCGTCTAGACGTTGATGCGGGTCAGCCGCGCCAGGGTCAGCGCCACCACCGCGGCGGCGGCGGCGGTGCAAAAGTAGATGCCGAAGCGGAAGTCCAGAAGCTCGGTGGAGAAGAGCTGATACGTCGGCACGGCCATCAGCCCCGTGGCGGTGACGATCTGTAGCAGCAGCATCACCGGGCCGAGGCGCCGCCGCGCGGTGCGCAGGTACATCCAAAACAGGGTGATGAGCGCCAGCGCCGCGCTGCCCGCGCCGTACAGCCCCTGGATGCCTGAGATCAAGCCGATCCCCTGCTCATAGGACCAGGGCAAGAACGCGCCGAAGAAGGCCAGGAGGATGATCCAGACGGCCCAGCGGTCGAAGCGGTGCAGGCGCTTGTAGAACAGCTTCATCGAGGCGAGGAAGTCGTCCATGCCGCGGCTGATGTCCGACTCGTCCAGATCCATGGCGCCGCGCTTGAAGGTGCGGCCCTGGCTGCCGAGGGAGCGGTTCATCTGCTGGCGGGCCTTCTTGACCATGGGCGGCAGGTTGATGTCCACGATGCGCGTGCCGCGGTCGGTCTGGGGGTCCATCTGGACCACGCGAGTGCCCACGCCGGCCTGTCCGCCCGAGGAGTCGGGCGTGTTGAACGGCGACGCGCCCGGGGCCGGCACAGGGGTCTTTTCGTCCGCCAGCCCCGTGGCGCCGGGCTGGGCGGGGGGCGCCGCGCCCTGGACCTGGCCGTTGGGCTGAACCCCCGGCGCCTGGGTCGACATGGCCGCCAGGCCGCCCCCAGGCGCTGGCTGGGGCACGGGCGGCGGCGTGTGCACACCGCTGGGCGGCGTCGGCGAGTCATCCACGGCCGAAGGGTTGGTGTCCGCGGCGTTCCAGCTCGCGCCCCCTTGCTGCGAGGCGCTCATGGGCGTGCCGCAGGCCCCGCAGACGTGCAGGTCCGGAGGAACATCAGCGTTACAGTTGGAGCAGCGCATGGATGACGTGCAGTATAGCAGTGTTCAGCGCCATGCTACAGGCTCCTGGGGCCCGGGGAGCAGGGGCAGTGCGTGCCTCAGTTGCGCGCGGCCTCGTCGCTGCGACGTGCTGCTTCCAGCAGGAGGTTTGTCGTGGACGTGGCGACCCGGTCGGGCGCGTCAACCTCCCGGAAAGATATCTCGAACGCACCGACGTCGACATCGAGCAACCCCTCCAGCACCCGGCGTGGTGGGTCTTCGTCCGCCGTCGTGACATCCACGACCTGACCATCGCGCATGAAGATCTCCGACACCTCGCCGGCCACCTCGACGTTGACGCGGCACGAACGCCGCTCCATCTCCAGAAAGGAGAGAATGCTGGGCAACCCCACCTGACCGAGGGAGCCACGCAGATCGTGCACCATGGGCCTCGCCTCATCGGTCCCGGGCGCCATGACCGCCTCCTCGAGCAGCGGCTCGAGAGCGCTGGTCGGCTTGGCGGCGCGGGCCTGTTGCCCGTCCACGTCGCTTTCCTCAGCGGACAGCGTGGTGGCCTCGGAGAAGCCCATCTGGATGCTGTACATGGATGTACCGTCGGCGTGGACCGAGCGCTGGCAGCTGATCACCTCACCTGCAAGATGGACCTTGGTCCGTGAGGCCGGCGCCAGGACCTCCAGCTGCAGCGACTCCCCCTTCTCCACTGCCCAGTCGGTCTCGATCACCATGCCGTCGAGGGAGAGCACGCGGACCCTTGCCTCCCGGTCCTGATCGTGCTCCGCCGTCGCCTCCATGCCGGTGCTGACCTGCAGGCTCTCCTGCTTTTGACACAGGGTCCGAAGGAAGATCTGGAGTTCGAGCTGCTGCATGGCGTTGTGGAGCAGGAAGCCGAGGGCCACCCCTGCCACCGTCTCCCCCTTGTAGAGATCGTCGCACCGTACCTCTCGGACGACGTGCGCCGTCACCTCCACCCGGCAATCCTTGTCGGCGCTGGCGATCTCGATGGCGACGATGGAGCCCACCTTCCCCATGCTGCGGTCTGTTTGAAAATAGAGCCCCGATATGCTGATGTCCCCCTGAACCAGGGTCGGCTTTGCCGCGACCCCTTTGACTTCGATCCAGAAGGTCGCCTGCACGCGGGCGCCCACACGGTTGTCTCGGTCGAAGATACTATGTTTCATCAGGGGAGAATTAATCACGCGGCGCGGGATCGAGTCAACTCACCTGTGGGCGAGGCGGGACCAGCCTAATCAAGTCACCACGGCCGCCCGATGCGGAAGTGAAACTCGTTGCCGCCCTCCTCCATCAGCCCCCGGGCGTAGCCGATGCGGAAGGTGGTCGGCAGCGCGTAGCCGAGCACCATCTCCACCATCAGCTCGGCGCCGACGCCCACCTTGAGCTTCTCCGGGTCCAGGGCGCCGAAGAAGGCGTCGCCCACGTCGACGAAGGCCGCGGCGTGCACGTGGGTGAAGTAGACCGGCAGCGAGCCGAACCCTTTCTCGATGTTAAACAGCGGCATGCGGTACTCGAGGTTGAAGAGGTGGAACTGGTTTCCGTAGACCAGCCCGGGTGCGTACCCGCGCAGGTAGACCCCGCCGGGCCGGTCCATGCCGAAGAGCGTGCGCAGCACGTCCTGCTCGGGGAAGCCGCCGACGCGGAAGACCCCGCGGCGGGAGAGGTTGCCGATGGACACGCCCCCGCCCAGGCGCAGGGCCAGCACGTGGTCGTCGGCCCAGGGCAGGTCGACGTACTCGGTCCAGGACCAGGAGATGGCGGTGCTCTGATGGTCGCTGCCGAGGCTGGGGTGGAAGACGCCCAGGGAGAGGAAGATCGAGCGACCCTTCTCCGCGCTGATGGAGTGGGCGTAGCGCTCGATGTTGGAGTAGCTCAGCCCAAGGGTCACGCCGGAGAGGATCCCCTCCTCGGGCAGGCGCGGAGCCAGGTGATCCGGCCCAACCACGACCCTGGTCTCGTCGCCGTCGCGGAACCAGTTGAAGCGGTAGCCGATGGAGACGCTGCCGAAGTGGCCGCGCAGGCGCAGCAGCGGCAGGCTGACGCTGGCGCCGGCGCCCCAGTTCTCCTCGACGTATGTCTTGCCCACGCCGTCGAGGGCCAGGCCGCCGCGCTCCCCGCGGTAGTGGCTGTGGTCCAGGCGGATGGAGGGCCACAGGCGGTTGTAGGCGTAGACCACGCTGTAGGAGGGGTCGCCGGTCTCCAGGCTGATGTTGGACACCAGGTGGTAGAAGTGCCGCCCCACCACGTCGCCGCCGACCAGCTCGATGCCGAGGACGGTGCCCCGGCCGTCGGCGCCCACCAGCAGGGACCAGGCCCTGGGATAGATGGTCTGCAGCGGGCTGTAGGGACGCTCGGGGAACGGCTCGCCTTTGGGCACCGTCTGCGGCGCGGGGCGATCGTTGACGTAGGGTAGCGCGTCCAGGTAGCGCTCCCGCCGCAGCGCCATGGCGTGCAGGTCGAAGCCCTTTTTGGAGTAGCCGACGAAGTAGGCGCTCTCCTCGTCGGGCGAGATGGCCGGGGTGAAGGCGCCGGTGATCAGGTTGCTGACCTGCTTCAGCTCGCCGCTGGCCACGGTCAGGGCGTAGATGTTGAAGATGCCGGTGCGGTCGGAGCTGAAGTAGACCCGGGCGCCGTCGGCGGAGAACACGGGGTCCATGTCCATGGCCCGGTCGTCGGTCAGGCGCCGCGCGCGTCCGGTGGCCACCTCCATGAGGTAGACGTCGCGGTTGCCGCCCTGGCGCCAGCGGGAGTAGACCAGGTGCTTGCCGTCGGGGCTCCAGCGTGGGGTGAAAACCTGGTCGGCGTCCTTGCCCTGGTGCAGCACCCGGTGCTTGCCGCCGTCCAGCGGCATGACGTTGAGGCTCATGGCGCCCAGGTCGTTGGTCACGAAGGCCACCTGCGCGCCGTCGGGCGACACCGCCGGATCCCGCGCCCGCAGCCCGTGGGTCAGCCGCCGCTGGATCCCGCTGCGGCGGTCCCGCGCGAACAGGTCGTGGAAGCTGTAGAACGAGCGCCAGGTGGCGGCCTGACCGTAGACCAGCTGCCGTCCGTCGGGCTTGAGGTCGACCCCGGCGCTGCCCCAGACGTCGTAGCGCTCCTTGACCTTGCCCGTGGCCACGTCGAGCACCTTCATCGAGGTCATGCTGCGGCCGTCGGTGTCGACGTAGACCAGCTCGCGGCCGTCCCGCGAAAAGCGCGGCGAACCGCAGGACTCGCCGTGGTTG
>PVBE010350698.1_pt1 | contig 40033 bp, 37 predicted proteins | sample 1631181 | NCBI WGS metagenome assembly PVBE01 (sample SAMN08397723, study PRJNA350692) | Marine metagenome, whole genome shotgun sequencing project. | isolation source: water | place: Pacific Ocean | collected 2012-04 | reverse complement strand
TGCGGTATCCGGGAATGCACTTATCTGTGCTGGCGTCGATGTAGGATGATGTGGTGACAGTATCACCGTGGGGGCGGGCTGCTTCGGTAATGATAAGCCCCACTCCGCCGGCGGCACGGGATTCGTGGTAAGCCGCCATCTCATCGGTAGGTAACCCCTCTCGAGCCAGAATGGTCTGGTGCCCACTAGAAAATATCCTGTTGCGGATTTCTAGGCCACGGATAGTGTGAGGCGTAAACAGGTGTTTGAATAACATGGCAGACCGCCTGGGCTCCTAACGTCAGGTTAAATACGTATTGAGGCTTTCACGCAATGCGCGAAATGACTATCGGTAGCATACCCCAGTGTCATAGTTTTATACCATGGCCATGAACTACAACAAAAGTGTGTGGCCTAAGCCCTGCGCGTTGCACCTCACTCGGAATTGGTACCACGTTACCCGGTCTTCTGTGCTGCTCCAATGATCAGACCTGTCCATCGCTTTGTCCCGCTGATCGAGCCCTCGGTAATCTAGGCCGACTGATCGAGAGTTTTCGTTTTGGGCAACAGCAGAACGATACCAAAGATCGCAGCGGCGGCACCGGCGAGTATCATAAAGAAGATGCCAAAACCCCAGTTAGCATGGGTCCAGGCGATCATAGGGATCGCGCTGGCGCTGACTGAGAAGGTAATGATGTAGCGAACGGCCAGTGCGCGGCTGCGCCAGTGGGTTTTGGTGACGCGACCGATCAGCACGTCGTTGATCGGGATCTGGCCAAAGACCGCCAGCATAAATGCCATTGCAATCACCAGTGCCCAGGGACCGGTCAAGCTGATCATCGTCACAAAAAAGATGCACTGGCAGGCTGCAACAGCCAAAAATACATATTTAAGCGGCCAACGATCCACCATAAAACCCACGATCAACTGGCCAAGCGATGCCAGGGCAAATACGCCAAAGGCATACCAGCCTACCTGGGTAACTGAAACTGCCATATCTGCCATGCGCTCATCAACGATCTTGGGCAAAGCAAATGTCGTACTCTGAAAGACCAGCCCACCCAGAGCAGTCGAGGCAAAAACCACAAGAAAGATGCGCACCAGGTGTGAGTGTGTGAAGCCAGACTGACCTTTGACAGTGTCTTGCCTCTTCTGGGCTTCCCCGCCGGCCTTGTCCCGCCGGCCCGTGAGCAAAAACACGATATAAGCAAAGCCAAGCAGCAAAGTTAGCGCCCCAGGCCAGACAAAAGCCGCTTTCCAGCCTTGTGCCTCGATCAGCAAACTGGTGAACAAGGCCGCACAGGCTACACCCAGATTGCCGAAAATCCCGTTGATTGCCAGCGGTACCCCGGTGCGTTGACGCCCCTGGATGACCATAGCGAGACCGACTGGATGATAGATCGAGCCAAAAACCCCAATGGCAAAAAGCCCCAGTGCTATCGTCACGGGTGTTGTCGCCATCGCTGTCGCAATGGCGCTAGCACCGATCCCCAGAAAGAAGATCACCATCATCTTTTCACGGCTCCACCGATCAGCCAGCCAGCCTGCCGGTAAGGCGCCAACCCCAAACGCCACTACCCCGGGTATAGCGTAGGGGATCAATTGCGCGTAACTCAATCCCCACTCCCGCGTTAGTGCCAAGGCCGCAACACTGGCAAACACCAGCGGTAATAAATGATCGACAAAATGACCGATATTCAGGAAGAAAAAATGCAGGCGTGCGCGCAGCGCGGTATTGTTATCCTCAAGCATGGTATCGAGATTATATCGATGCACTGGTGTCTGGGGATGGATTAAAAACACCCTGATAAGGTCACCCCCGGTACCTGCCACACGCCCTCTGTTGCGCGCGATCAAAACAGATTTGAAAAGCCCCTTTGGCTATGGCTAAATAGAATCAGTCACAACCAAACCAAAGGAACAACAGATGAGATTTCGAATCGGCACCATATGCTGTGCACTTGTCGCCAGCATGGCGCTCATAAACCCAGCCGCCCAGGCCCAGACCCGTGTTACTTACAAATCAGCAAAATCAACGTCATCGTACTACCAGATGGCGGTACAGATAGCCGAGGCCATGAAACAAGGATCAAGCGGCAATATCATTGTGACAGTAGAAGAGAGCCAGGGCTCGGTCCAAAACGTAATGGAAGCCAAGGTGCGCGGCGGTGATTACGTTTTTACCACTCCGCCGGTACTGGTACGCCTTGCCCAGGCCGGCAAGGCCATGTTTAAAGATAAGACTGATCCCAAATTTGACGAGATTCGAGCGCTGTTTCCCATACCCTCTCTGACGATGCATTTTGTGATGTCCAACAAAAGTGGTGTAACGGACTTCGCCGGATTAGAGGGTAAAACCATCCTGCTGGGCAAAGGATCATTTGGTGCGAAAGAAGGCGCCAAGTACATCAAACTCTTTGGGCTTGAAGGAAAAGTGACCTTGGCGGATGCCGAACTCTCAAATGCCGTGTCGGCACTGAAGAATGGACAGATCGATGGCTTTGTGACCGCGGGATCTTTTCCCGCCCCTAACGTCATCGAAGCCGCCGCCTCTACCGGTGTGAGCGTGCTTTCATTATCTGCTGATCAGATCAAAAAGACCAAACGTACCCGGCTGATTATCCCTGCTGGCACTTATGCTGGGCAGAGCCAGGATATCGTTACTACCTCACTTCCGGTTGTGGCCTACACCACCACCGCTATGGATGATGATACCGCTTACGCTCTGGCCAAAACCTACTGGGCGCAAAAAGGATCGATGGGAGCAAGTGCCGCCTGGTGGAATGGCGTCAACGAGGGTCTCATGCCGAATATCACGGGGAAAATTCATCCCGGTGCGGTGCGCTACTATCTTGAAGCTGGGTTCACGCTCACCGATGCGCAGCAATAGCGGCCCTGTTATGACATGAGTCGGGCTGGAGCGCCCTTGCGCTTCTATTATTAGCAGTCAGCCCCGATCTAACGAAATTCGGACGTTGACAATCTCAGGCCCAGATTCTCTACCGGCCAGATACCAGGGGCCCGCTCTGGTTCTCGCCGGTAGTTGCGTCTTTTTTCATCTTTTTCTGATTTTTTCCGGCCTGACACCTAATCTCGTCAGTCGGCCTATCCATATGGCATTTGCCCTGCCCTGGATTCTCTGTCTTGGCGCACAAACACAGCTATCCAGGATCATCGGGCTTGTCCTGGCCAGCGCCGGCGTTGCCTGCTGCCTATGGATTGCGTTCTCCCACAACGCATTAGGTGATCAGTATGGCTTCTTGGCGTCCTCGGGGCAGGTCATCGGTGCCATCATCTTGCTCTTGGTGGTCATTGAGGCCGCCCGTCGCGCCATCGGCTGGCCACTCCCGGTCGTCGCCGCAGTCGCATTAGCCTATGCCCTGTGGGGCGAGCACATTCCTGGAGAGTTCGGTCATTCTGGAATGCCGATCGAGAGCCTGCTGGGCACACTCACCATTACCGAAGGCGGCATCTGGGGCATCTTAACGGGCATTTCCGTTAACGTGGTGGCGATCTTTGTCATTTTTGGCGCCATCCTGAACAGTGGGGAGGCAGGACGCGGGTTCATGAATATCGCCTCGACTGCAGCGGGGCGACTCAAAGGGGGAGGTGCAAAAGTCTCAGTGATCTCCTCTGCCCTGTTCGGGTCAATTTCTGGGTCCGCGTCTGCAAACGTCGCATCCACCGGTGCGATTACCCTGCCGGCCATGACCCGGTTGGGCTATCCCAAGCGCCTGGCAGGTGCGGTCGAGGCGGTTGCCTCCTCCGGGGGGCAAATCATGCCTCCTCTAATGGGTGCCGGTGCTTTTGTCATGGTCGAACTCACGCAGGTACCCTATACCGGGATCATGGCGGCGGCGCTACTCCCGGCTATTCTCTATTTCTTTGCGGTCTGGGTTGGGATTAATGCTTATGCGCGAAAATATGATCTCAAGGGTATTCCGGATGATGAGAAACCGGCTATCCGCGATGTGATTGTGACATCGGGATTTTTTCTTATCCCGTTTAGCGTGCTGCTGTGGGGAATGTTTGTCGCCAACCTGACGCCGCAATATTCAGCCTGCCTCGCAATATTTGCAGGGTTTCTCCTGCTATTGGTCGATAAAGATTTTGCTTTTGAAAAAAATGAGGTGAAGGTCAGGATAACGCGCGCGTTGATTACTGGCGCAAGACAGGTGGCGCTGATCGCTGTGATTATCCTGTGCGCCTCAATAATTATCGGTGTGCTGGGAATAACGGGTCTGGGTGTCAAGATCACCTCGTTGATCCTTTCGATATCAGCCGCGAACATCTGGCCAGCCGTGCTTTTGACTGCACTGGCGTGCCTGCTTCTCGGGATGGAAGTTCCCACGACTGCCGCCTATGTAATTTGCGTTTCAGTCGCAGGGCCTGCCCTGATAGACCTGGGCCTTAACCCCTTGCAAGCCCACCTTTTCGTGTTCTGGTTCGCGCTGATCTCAACTATCACGCCGCCCGTCTGTGGCGCCGTGTTTATTGCCTCGGGGATGGTTAACGAAAACTGGCTTAAGGTGGCGTTCACCTCGATGGCCCTGGGAGTGGGCCTGTACGTTATCCCGGTTGGCATGATCGCAAACCCGGACCTGATCGAGTTGGCACATGCGCCAGGTAAAGCACTGGTGTCGTTTTTTCAACTGGCATTGGGTCTGGGCCTGATCTCTTATGGCTTGATTGCGCCTTATCGAATTTTTGGCCGTCTCCTCTTGCTGATCGCGGGCATGGCGACGATCTTTGGGCGTCTATTCGCCAGTTATCTTGTATAGTGGTTTGTTATCTTTGAGATTAGCCGTGACTATCGAATCTGAACGGACGGAGCAACCATGCCAGCAAATCGGCACTCACAAATACAACAGCGCATGATTCTTATGGTTATTGTGCTGCCGTTGAATAGCAAAACCCTGTAACCCATCGCAACACATGTCCGACCAGACCCAGTTTCTGTCGCTATGGCCTACCGCTATCATGCGCGATCATCTGCCTTCGGATGAGGCCATCAACCAGGCACTCACTGATGAGATTATGCGCCTGGACAATGAACGGGCCGACTTCACGACAGACTATCTTGAGGATAACCTGCTAACTTCCGCGCACCCGGCACTGGTATGGCTGCGCGAATGCATCAACCACGCTGTCATCCGGTACATCCAGCATAGTGCAATTGATTACGCAGTAGACTGGCATCTGCAGGGCTGGGCCAACGTCAACCGCTTTGGTGACTATCACAATCTGCATAACCACCCCCACGCCTGGCTATCGGGTACTTACTATGTTTCCGTGCCCGATATGCCGGTCGATCTCCCGGGTCGCGCTGATCGCACTCCGGGGGCTATTTCCTTTTTTGATCCACGACCCCAGGCAAACATGGCGGCAATTAAAGCGGATGGCCAGGTCGATCCGGAATATCGGATTCAGCCTCAAGTCGGTGAGATTCTGGTGTGGCCCGCTTTTCTGCATCATCTGGTACATCCGAATCTCTCACAGGATAACCGGATTTCTGTCTCCTTCAACGTGGTACTGCGCTGGTCTGACAACTATCTGCCTGAGCACTGACGGTTATCGTGAGGGTGGGCCGACTGTCCACAACCCAGAGGCGATCAGCGAGGCGCTTTCGAATCAGCTGACCCGCCTTTGACCAGATCACGCGCTGCGATAACAGCACCACCGGTCACCAGCACTGCAGCCAGAATAATGGATAAGCGGAGCCGGTCCAACCCTAACACCAGCAGCACTCCAGTCGATAACAAAGGCGCGAGATATGACGCAGCGCCCAGAATACGAAGATCGCCTTGCTTGCAGCCGTAATCCCAGACAAAAAATGCAAGGCCGACTGGCCCCAGCCCAAGTCCCAGTACGGCCCACCAGGCTGCTGTCGTCTGTGGCCACAAGGTCTGCTCAAAGCCCAGGTGACAGATGCCAGACAAAAGGCTGCTCACCAGACAGAATCCCGTGACCAGGCTGGTTGGCGCCTGCGAGAAAATTCGATTCCCCACCGAGTACGCGGACCAGATCAGTGCGCAGGCACCAGCGGCCAGGTACCCCACCGGTTCGGTGGTGCTAATACCGCTGCCCCGGCCAACGAAAATCAATGCCACCCCGGCAAAGCCCAGCAGAGCCCCTATGATGTGATGCCCCTGTAACCGATGCGCGGGCAATACAGCTGAGAACAACACGATCAGCAAAGGCCAAAGATAGGCGATAAGACTGACCTCCGCTGGTGCACCATGGCGCAAGGCCGTGAAGTAGAAAAAATGGTAACCGAAAATGCCGCCAACGCCATGTACCCATACCATCACGGGCTGGCTGATGAGCAACCGCAACTCGCCTCGGGCAGCAGTCCAGACCAGACCAATCACACCGCCAAGGGCAAAGCAAAGGGTGGCCAGTTGAAAAGGGGGGATATCCCCTGTCGCTACCGTTAACGCTGCCAGTAATGACCACATCAAGATTGCCATAAAACCTACTACCGTGGCACGACGGTTGAAAACTTGATCTAGGTCAGGGCCTTTTCTCATCGGATTATCTAAGGTGTAAAAAAGCGGGGGTAAAAGATTATTCACTAAATCGAGTTACCAGAATTAACCTGGTTTACGCTTCATTGCAACACAACTGACAGCGCTCGGTATACTGAATTCGATCATACCCTCTACAGAACAGACCCCGGGACGTCGGCGACCTCCCCCATTGCGCATCCAACCCCCAGCCGGCGACCCGGGGCCTTTTTTTGCCTAGCGATCAGGCGCACTTGGTATACTGACTCCATGCGTCCCCGTAGCTCAGCTGGATAGAGCAATCGCCTCCTGGGTCACTCTGGGCACCAGGCTCTGGAAACAGCCTGTGTGAATCTGCTCAAACTCGGTGAAACCTCAGCACAACCGGTGGTGGCAATACCGAGCCAAGCCCGCGCGGTACGGGAAGGTGTAGAGACTTGACGGGCAGCACCTAAGGGCCGGTTGGCCTATTGGTGAAGATAAAGTCCAGACTCCAAACGGGCCCCGCGGCCCGGCAGTGAAAACTGAAGGGGTACGAAGCGATAGGTCGCAAGTTCGAATCTTGCCGGGGACGCCAGTTTGCACAAGATCACTGTGCACAAGCTGTGGATAACGTGTGGACAGGCGGGGGATGAAACTCATACCAATCAGCATCACATCGCTACGCGCCCGCACCCTGGGGCTTTGGCGTCCTAATTTCACCTAGCTGTGGGAGAAGCGCAATCACTCCAGCCTGCTGGCCGACCGCGCCGTTTTGGTGCATTGCTCTACGACATGTTTATGCTGGCAGGAGTTCTGTTTATCGCTGCTCTACCCCTGCCTGTGCTCGATCAGTTCGCCCCGGACGAGGCCTGGACGATCGTGGCCAAGCGGGGATATCTGCTCATCGCCTGCTTTGTCTACCTCGGCGGATTCTGGGTGCATGGGGGGCAAACCGTCGGCATGAAAGCCTGGCGCGTTAAGGTTGTGCGAGATGATGGCCGATCACTATCCTGGAAGGATGCCATCTGGCGCTTTGGCGCATCCTGCCTCTCGCTATCCGCCTTCGGCCTGGGTTTCCTATGGGCATTAGTAGATCCGACCCAACGCACCTGGCACGATCGGCTGTCTCGAACCCACATGGTCGGTTGTCCCGAACATCACACCCAGAACTAAAGTGAATCTGCCATCATGACTACTTTAACGGCACCCTCCGGCCATCAACAACGCGGACCAGGCCGGTGGCCCTGTATCCTGGCGACCCTTATCGCCCTTTTTGGCTTCACTCATCCAATCCGCGCCGCAACAACACCCGCCCCGGAACCCGCAACGGGCTGGCAGGTAAAACCTGAAGTACGCGCCCAACATTTCATGGCAGTGACTGCGCATCCGCTGGCAACACGCGCAGCGACAGACATCCTGTCCACCGGCGGAAATGCAGTCGATGCTGCCATTGCAGCACAACTGGTACTAAACCTGGTCGAGCCACAGTCCTCCGGTATTGGCGGAGGCGCATTCATGCTCTACTGGGATGCCGCCAAACAGGAATTGCAGACTCTGGATGGTCGGGAAACAGCCCCCGCTGCCGCCGGGGCAGATTATTTTCGCGACCACAACGGTACGCTACTGAAATGGCCCAATGCCAGGGTTGGGGGGCGCGCAGTGGGCGTGCCTGGTACGCTTCACTTACTCCATACCGCCCATCATCTTTTCGGAACGAAACTCTGGGCTGAACTGTTTTCGCCAGCCATAACGCTTGCGACCCAGGGCTTTTCGGTATCACCCCGTCTGGCCCGGTCTATCGCTGGCGCGGCAGACAAAGGTCTGAGACGTTTTACGCCGACTCGCGAATACTTTCTTACCGACGAAGGGGTGCCCCTGCCCGTCGGGCATCAACTGAAGAATCCGGCCTTTGCCAAGACTTTGCAGCAGATTGCACACGAGGGCATTTCGTCTTTTTATCAGGGTCCCATCGCCTCGAAGTTGCTGCAAGCCCTTCAGGGAACTTCGGCACTGCCAGCTGTGATGACCGATACAGACCTGGCGCACTACCGCACCATCTTACGCCCCCCGGTGTGCGCACCCTACCGTGGGTATTCCATCTGCGGAATGGGGCCACCGAGTTCCGGGGCACTCACGGTCGGTCAGATTCTTGGGTTGCTTGAACGCTTTGATCTATCCCGGATGGGGCCCAGCCCGCACAGCATCCATCTGATCCTGGAAGCATCCCGCCTGGCTTATGCAGATCGAGCGCGCTATATCGCAGATAGTGATTTTTCCCCGGTGCCAGTAAACGGACTGCTCGATCCGGATTACCTCGCAAGTCGTAGCCGGAAAATCCAGGCCGACAGCATTATCGGCAAGGCGCCGGCGGGTCATCCACCCGGGGCAACATCAGCGAACGCATCGTTCACCCAGCACGAAGCACCCGGTACCAGCCACCTCAGCATTGTCGACAATCAGGGAAACATTGTCTCAATGACCACCACTATCGAATCCGGGTTTGGCAGCGGATTGATGACTCAGGGATTTTTGTTGAACAACGAACTTACCGATTTTGCTTTTGTCGCAACCCACAATGGCCGGAAGGTAGCCAACCGGGTTGAAGGGGGCAAACGACCCCGCAGCTCCATGGCGCCAACGATTGTTTTTGACTCAGGTGGCATACCCATCCTGGTTGCCGGCTCACCCGGGGGCAGCCGGATCATCTGTTATGTTGCCCAAACCCTGATTGGGGTGCTCGACTGGGAAATGAGCCCGCAACAGGCCGTATCCATGCCTCACTTTTGCAACCGAAACGGGGCGAGTGATCTGGAAAAGAATGCCTCAGCCCCATCGACTGATGCAGCCTTGCAGAAACTGGGCCATCAAACCCGAATTCGTGATATGAACAGCGGCCTGCACCTGATTCAGATTCTACCGACCGGGCAATTGCTCGGCGGCGCAGATCCCCGGCGGGAGGGTCTTGCTTCAGGCGAGTAACCGCTAAACCTCCAGGGCCTGAATCACGCGATGGTGGTAGTCTTGCCCATCGAAACGGCTCATTTCCTGCAACCCGGTCGGGCTGGTGATGTTCACCTCGATTAGCATCCCGCCAATAATGTCGATGCCGGCAAACCGTACCCCATGACAGGAAAGATCATCTGCAAGCGCATCACAGATCTGGCGATCACGGGCATCCAAAGTAGATGGCCGGGCCGTGCCGCCCTGATCCAGATTATTGAGTTCTGCGCCCTTAGCATGCACCCGCAAAATGGCGCCCAGCGGTTCTCCGTCGAGCAAAAGAATTCGCTTATCACCCTGCTGAGCGGCAGGCAGGTATTTCTGCGCTACCACCCAGTGGCGGCCCTGATGCGTCGCCATATGCAGTTGCGCTTCAACATCTTCCCCGTCATCGTCAAGAAATATAATCCCTTTCCCCCCGTGGCCATCCACCGGTTTCACGGTGATACGGCCCTGGTCACTGAGAAAAGTAACAATCTGTGCTGGGTCCCGTGAGACCAGCGTAGGTGGTGTGAGCGCCGGATAACGTAACGCCGCCAGTTTTTCATTCCAATCCCGGATCGTGGCGGGTCGGTTTACCACCTGCACGCAGCTGGGCAAATAATCCAGTATCAACGTAGCGTAAAAATATCCCCGATCGAAAGGCGGATCCTTACGCATCCAGACTACATCCATGGTCTCCAACGCCAGCGGAGCAACGGGTCCAACGGTGAATGGCTCGTCATGACTGTCGGATACGCTGACCGCACATCCCCTGGCAAATGCGCGGTCGTGCTCCAGAGCCAGTGAAGTCGGGTCGATATGAAAAACCTCGTGACCGCACTGCTGCGCTGCCAGCATCAGAAAATAGGTGGTGTCCTTGTGCGGCTTAACCTGTGCCAGCGGATCCATGATAAACGCATGTTTCATTCACTCAGCATAGCATCCTCGTCAACGATCAACCTGAGGCCCGGCGTCGGCGATTCCCCCGGGTGCGGCGCTGGGTCTGGCCCCCATCGCCATGAAGATCAGAGCAGGCGGCAGCGGTGCCTGCTGCTACCGGACCCAGCGAAGCGACGACCGCATCAAGCTCAGGAATCGAGCGGGCCTTGTGACTGACCAGTGCCTGGTGCATAGCCGCCAGATGTGTTGGTGTGGTACCGCAGCACCCCCCAATGATGCGCGCGCCTGTATCCAGTGCCAGTCGAGCGTATTCAGCCATCAATTCAGGGGTTCCGCTGTAGCGAATTTCGCCGTCGACAAACTGGGGGATACCGCAATTGGCTTTGGCCACCAGCACATCAGCATCGCTGATGCGTCGACGCATCGCCAGAACGGCCCCCACCAGATCAGCGGCGCCGACCCCGCAGTTAGCACCAAAAGCCGCAAGCCGCGGCACGGTCTCACGATAAATATCTACCAGCTGCGCAGGCGGGACACCCATCATCGTGCTGCCGTTGGTGTCGAAAGTCATGGTCGCAACAACTGGCAGACCACACTGTGCAGCCCCGGCACCGGCTGCCTGCAATTCTTCTTTGGAGGACATGGTCTCGAGCCAGATCATATCGGCACCACCCTGGGCAAGCGCGCTTGCCTGCTCGGCAAACGCGGCCTGGGCATCTTCGGCACCAAGGGCCCCAACCGGCTGCAGAATCTCACCCGTTGGACCAACAGAACCGGCCACTAAGACGGGACGACCCGCCGCATCGGCCACTTCGCGGGCGATCTGTGCGGCTGCAGCGTTAAGCTCGGTCACCTGATCCTGAGCCTGGTGCAGTTTCAGCCGGTATGCTGAACCCCCGAAACTGTTGGTGAGGAGGATATCAGCGCCTGCCGAGACAAATTCACGGTGCAATTGAGCCACCCGATCCGGATAGACCCGGTTCCACAGTTCAGGTGCGTCGCCTGACTGCAAGCCCATTGAAAAATAATTGGTACCGGTGGCGCCATCGGCCAACAGCCAATCGCGTTCCGCCAGAAGGTTTGCAAGTATGTTATCCGGCATCAATGCTTCTCCTGGGGGCGCACCCCGAGGCGGGTTCCCGGGAGAGCGCCGGGTTCATTAAAACAAAAAACCCGCACCAGCTTTTGCTAGAGCGGGTTCATCAACCGGCGCTCGCTTTAGCAAACTTGTAAAGCGCCTGCAAGCTGATAATCAAATCGGCGCATGAAAAGTTTAACAGAAAATGGGTTAAATGTGGGCTGATGCCCAACGACCCTAAACGGCAAACCCCCCCCAAAAACCACTAAAAAATGTGGGCTAAGGGCTCTGAGGGATCTACCCCTGGCATGAATGGCCGGCGCCGGTCCCGGTCGGTCAACTGGTACACCGTACCCAGCCAGTTGTTAAAGATGATCTTACCGGTGTCACCCCAGGTGTTATCTACCGGAACCTGCTGCTCGGGAAATTCATCGCAGGCGACACCCTGTGCTCGTGCCCGAACCGCCCTGCTCTGGTATGCCTCCAGGATGGGATAAGCCTCTTCGGTAAAATAGTAGTCTGGGTAGGGCGGGTAATCGTCAACCTCACCGGCCAAGAACCGGTTGACCTCCCGCTTATACTCCTTGAGCAGGCTGAAGTTGTCATACTCTGGATGACCTTGAAAGAAAACCAGCCGCAGCCCATCCGCGCTGGTTGCAAGATGAACCCCGGCCTCGGCGCTTTGCGCCAGTACCAGTTGCGATGCACCACTCATCTGTGCCGCACTGATATCGTTCCAGCGTGAATGTGGCACATCAAACCGGGTGTTTACATTACGCACCAGGGGATGCTCAAGCGCTACTCGGTGACTGAATACGCCCCAACGCTTGGCTGCCAACGGCTGGCGCTCGATGCCATGAAAGTGCAAAAAAGCTGCGTGCGTCGCAAGGCAGGCGCACAAGGTAGAGGTCACATTCTGTACCGCCCAGTCCAGGGTCTCGCACATCGGCTCCCAAAAGGACTCATCGGAAATCTGCGCACAAACCGGATTTGCCCCGGTCACGATCAGGGCATCGAGCCCTGCCTCCTTGAGCTGGGAAAAATCATGGTAGTACTGCTGAATGTGCGCCTGAGCCCTCTCTCCACGTGGGACCTGCGGCGGGGAAAAGGGATAAACGTAAAACTGAGCAATGCGATTGCACCCACCCACCAGGCGCAGGAACTGACGCTCGGTAGGTTCCAGCGCGGCATCGGGCATATTATTCATCAACCCGATGTGCAGTTCGCGGATATCCTGCGATCCAGCGCGGTCCGGAGAAAGTACCTCGCCGCCTTCACGGCGGAAACGCTCGAAGCTGGGCAGGCCGGTATCGGCGACGATAGGCATTATGAGCCTAAGGCCTCGCAGATCAGTTCGATGAAATCGTCCTCACCCCGGATATGGTCTATCTGATCAGCTTCCAGCACCACACCGTAATCATCCGCGATGGCCTGGTACCGCGGCAACCGGTGTTCGACCAGGCGTGGAAACATCCAGCGGAAGAAGTCATCGGGCACGATCTCGTCTGAGGACGCCAGCTTCTGCTCCGCCAGGTACTCCGGCAGAACCCGGTCCAAAAAGCCATTCTGGTAGTACATGGGCTTGGGGTCACGTAGCGAGCGCTCCATGATCTGACCCAGCATGGCTTGCGAGGGCTTGAGATACAGGATCAGCGTATCCTCGGCCAGCCGCTCCAGAACCGAGGGCTCATCCAGTTCGCACAAACTACCGCCCGCATCATTAATGAAGTGTGGATAGCCGTAGGTGTCCTGCGCCTTGGCCATAAAATCACGCACGTCCTGCATCGCCTTTATCTCGGCGGCCCGGTGTAAATCCTGGCGCCGCTTGAACTCGGCTACTGAGAGCCCACCCAGCGCTGGGTTTCCAATCATCCCGAGAAAACTGGCAATCGGTGTCAGATTGTTGATGGTGATGTTATGGCACAGGTAAATAGAATCCGAGCGCAACAGGTCCGCCAGAAAAGGCACCTTCATAGCCTCACGCTTGACGTTATCCAGAATAGGCTCGTCCATGTAGCGCGTGCCAATGCGGTAGTCTCCGGAATAATGAAACCAGTGGTGCCGCGGCAATCGCGAAGCCAGAGTGGTTTTTCCAGACCCAGACATGCCCAGTAGCGTTACCGCCTTATGCGGCACTTTCCGGAATATCGAACTGCTCATTTTTTTTCGGTACATCGGACCTGACTACTCCATCATTGGGGTAAGCGTCTGCAGCGCATGGCGTACCGGTTCTGGAATCGGGCACGGCTGACGCTGATGACGATCAACAAACACATGTGTAAAACCACCGATGGCAGCGACAGCCTGGGCACCAGCAGGAAACATTCCGACTTCATAACCCACGCTGGTCTGACCCAGATGCCGGACCCGCAAGCCACAATCCACTTCACCCGGGTACGACAGAGGGTAGAAGAAACGACACTGGGATTGCACGACTAAACCGATCGCTGCACTTTGGTGGATATCCAGCAACTTGTTTTCTATCAGAAACTGGTTAACCACGCTATCGATGTAGTTGAAATAAACCGCATTGTTTACATGCCCATAGACATCGTTATCGGCCCATCGGGTGGTCATCTGGAGCCAGTACCCATAGTCCTGACGCGAGACTTCCTCTGGATTCTCGTTATCTTGTGTCAATGCCCGATCCTGACAACGGTGCGCCCTGTCACCGTCCCGGCCACGTAACTCTCAAAGGCTCCGGGGAGTTCATCGAACGCAATCGTTCGCGGTGCAATCAAGTCCAGATGCGCAGGCTTAAGGTCCTCACCCAGGCGCTGCCAGGCCAGGTTACGCAATGCGGTGGGCATCTCGATGGAGTTGATTCCCAGCAGTGAGACACCGCGCAGAATAAACGGCATCACGGTGGTCTCAAGCTTGATACCACTGGCGTTACCAATAGAGGCTATGTTGCCCCAGGGTCTGACCGAGCGTGTCAGCCACCCGAGGGTCTCACCCCCCACATTATCCACCGCCCCACCCCATTGGCCCTTTTCGAGGGGCCGAGTTCCCATCTCGAGGCTGTGACGGTCAAGAAAGTCTGTAGTACCCAGTTGCTTCAGGTAATCGTGTTGGTCAGACTTACCTGTCAGCGCAATAACCTCGAAACCCTTGGCTGCCAGCATACCGATCACGATACTGCCGACGCCACCGGTTGCGCCGGTCACAAGCATGGGGCCGTGCTCAGGACTCTGGCCATTTTGTTCCAGACGAATCACCGCCAACGCGGCCGTAAAGCCTGCCGTCCCAATAGCCATTGCATCACGCAACTCGAGCCCCTTCGGCAAAGCCACGACGCAGGTCTCGGGGACCCGGACCAACTCAGCGTAACCACCATCGCGGATTTCCGAGAGCCCGCAACCACACACCAGCACGGAATCGCCGACCCCAAATGCCGCACTTTGCGTGCTTTGGACGACCCCGGCACAATCGATTCCTCCATTGAGTGAGGCTGCCCGCAAGATTTTCGCCTTCCCGGTGGCGGCCAAAGCATCTTTATAATTGATCCCTGAGAAAGAAACGCGGACCACCACCTCTCCCTCAGTCAGATCATCAACCTGCATCTGCTCAAATCCGGCGCTGACACCTTTTTCCTGTTGGTGTATTCTGAAAGCCTTGAAAGACACTTTTTCTGATTCTCCTTTTAACTGGCTGCCGGAAAGATCTGGCTCTATACCGGCGATAACGAAGGGCTGAATTCTAACGCCGCGATCCCAGCAGAGCACTATCCGGTGATCCGGCCTGCGAATTTAACCCGGGATCACTAAAAGAGTTGGGCGCACAGACCACCCAGGAGCATAAGACTGATGGAAGAAGAAACCCTGTTCAGCAAGATCGTCAAAGGAGAACTACCGGCAGATATTGTTTTCCAGGACGACCGGGTAACCGCCTTTCGGGACATTCACCCGCAAGCACCTACTCATATTCTGATTGTGCCCAACCACATCATTGCCACCGTGAATGATGTGACCACCGAGGATGAAGCAACTCTGGGGCATATGTTTATCGTCGCCCGGGACCTCGCCCAAGCCGAGGGAGTTGATCAAGATGGGTACCGCCTGCTGGTGAACTGTGGCCAACACGCTAATCAAGAGGTACTCCACCTGCATATGCACCTGCTGGGTGGGAGACCACTGGGGCGAATGCTGCCTGCCAGTGCGTAACTGTGCCTGTCAGGAAAGCCCCTTGCGCTCACGCTCACGATTGCGCAATTCCCCCCGGCGCACCTTGCCAGTGGTAGTCATCGGCAGTTCATCGACAAATTCAATTTCGCGAGGGTATTCGTGAGCTGCCAGATCTCGACGAACGGCATCTTGAATTCCCTGGGCTAAGGCTTCAGATGGCGTATGGCCCTTGGCCAGTACGATAAATGCCTTGACGATTTCACCGCGCAATTCGTCCGGGCTGCCAACGGCAGCAGCCTGAAGTACAGCGGCGTGCTTGAGTATACAGTCCTCGATCTCACCGGGCCCGATGCGATGACCCGCACTGGAGATTACATCATCCTTGCGACCGACGAACCACAGGTAACCCTGGGCATCGCGGTAACCCATATCTCCCGTTGACCACCAAGGGCCAATAAACTTATCGTGGGTTGCCTGTTCACGCTGCCAATAGCCCAGAAACATGACCGGGTCATCGCGGTAGGCGCATAACTCTCCCGTTTCTCCATCCGCAAGCACGTTGCCGTCTTTATCCACTGGCTCCACTCGATGTCCAGGATAGGATTTACCCATAGACCCAGGTCTGACCGGCATAATCGCTGAACAATTCCCCACGATATAGTTGAACTCGGTCTGGCCCCACATTTCATTAACCTTGACGCCAAGCATCTGGTCAGCCCATTCGTAGAGTTGCGCCCCAAGGGATTCCCCAGCTGACATCACGCTGCGCAACTGCACCCCGCGTTCAGCAAGATGGTCTACCTGTCGCAACATCTTCAATGCCGTAGGCGGGATAAACGCATTGCGGACACGATAGCGACTCATCAGATCACAGGCTCTTTCAACATCAAAACGTCCCCCGTCATAGCCCAGTACCGGCTGAGCGTAGAACCACGCCGGAATCAGTCCATCGAGCAGGCCGCCAGTCCAGGCCCAGTCAGCTGGGGTCCACATCAGATCATCAGGCTGGGGAAAAAAGTTCTGGGACATCTCAAAACCCGGCAGATTGCCCAGAAGGCAGCGGTGCGCTACAACAGCACCCTTGGGCGGGCCCGTTGTTCCGGAGGTGTAGATAATCAAGGCCGGGTCATCAGCCCGCGTATTCATCACCTTGAAAGACGCCGCCCCTCTTTCCAGTGCTGGCCAGAAACCCCCCACGGGATCATCACAATTAATTAGGGTCTGTAGATCGGGCAATTCCGCACGTAGCGCCTGAATCCGATCGAAATCCGCCCCGGCACACAGTGCCACACGGGCTCCGCTGTCGCGCAATCGATACCGTAGCGCGTCGGCCCCGAACAGCACAGACAGCGGCAGCGAGATGGCGCCGATTTTCCACGCGGCGAGGTGACAAAGGCCTGTTTCTACCCGCTGTGGTAGAACAATGGCAACCCGGTCTCCACGCTGGATTCCCCACTCCTGGAATGCGTTTGCCAACTGGTTGGAAAGTAACCGAAGATCCCCGAATGTGTATTGCGCCGTCTCACCAGTATCATTCTCGCAATAAAGCGCCGTTCTGTTTGGCATGGTGCTGTGTCGGTCACATACCGCCGTCGCCATATTGAAATACGGGGGCACCTGCCAGTTAAACGCCCGGCATGCATCATCAAAACACTGCGCGTCTGGATTGACCAGCGGTTTCAGCACGGCGCCTCCCAGGCGCTGGCACGCCTGATATTCAAGCATACGTTGAAGGTGATCCCAGCCTCATTCTAACCGGCCCCCGAACACGGCCCACGGGCGCAATCAGGGTGCAGCAAAAATCTCACAGCAGAGGGTATCGGACGCCAGTACATGGCGCACCGGAAACTCATCGACTGGGCCTGCCCGTAAAGCCCGGTCCAGTACCGCCCGCTTGGCTGCACCCATGACCGGAATAACAACATGCCTTGCCTGTCCTAATGCACCGGGGCTCAGACTGATACGCTCATACGGCGGCACGGGAGCCGTGGACGCAACGATAAGCCGGTTGTACTCCTGATTCTCAGCGCCAGCGGGGAACAGCGATGCGACATGACCGTCGTCTCCCATTCCCAGAAAGACCGCATCAAAAGGGGTCGCAATCTGACCGAGCCTCTGCTCGACCTCGTCCAGTGCTGTTATAGCCTGAGCATGAGCAGACTTTAATCCGAAGAAACGAGCTGCTGCAGCAGAACCGTGTAACAGTGAGTTCCGGACTAACTTCTCGTTGCTATCGTCACTGTCGACGGGAACCCAGCGCTCGTCCACCAGAAAAACATCAATCAGGCTCCAGTCCAGTGCACGCTGTGCCAGTACCGGCAATAATGCTGCCGCTGTCCTGCCGCCGCAGACACCCAAAGACGCGCGTCGGTGCGAGGCAACAGCGGCTTCCAATACAGCCTCAAGCCGGGTGACCGCTGCATCGATCGCCTGCGTGCGCGAGCCATACGCACTAATTGAGCGGTGCACAGCCATAAGTGAGCGGCTATCGGCCCCGACTTACCGCGGGAACAAGGCTGGACAGAGCAAACAGCGCCACTGCCACCACAACCATAGTGGGGCCGGTCGGCGTATCCCACTGGAAAGAGACCGCAAGACCACCGATAACAGCACAAATACCGGTGAGGGCAGCGGTTACTGCCATGGATTCGGGTGTGCGCGATAACGCGCGCGCCGCTGCCGCCGGGATGATCAGTATCGCCGTAATCAGCAAGGCTCCCACGATCTTGATCGCCACAGCCACCAGCACTGCCATCGCTGCTGTCAGAATCATTTGCTCACGCCTGGCGTCGTAACCTCGAGCGGCAGCAAGATCAGTATTCAATGTCACCAGCAAAAGTGCCCGCCAGCGAAGCCGCAGCAACAGCAGCACGGCCAATGATCCAGTCCACACCAGCGCAAGATCAATACGACTGACCGCAAGAATATCGCCAAACAGGTAAGCCATCAGATCAACCCGGACTCCGGACAGCAATGAAACAGCGACCAGCCCCAGTGCCAACGCGCCGTGGGCCGCAACGCCCAGCAAAGTATCCATGGCGTAGATTCGCCCAGACAACGCCAGCACTGCAAATGCCGCAAGCAAAGCTGTGGCCAATACCCCAACATAGATCGACAACGAGAAAGTCAGGGATAGCGCAACACCCAGAATAGCAGCATGCGCCGTGGCGTCCCCGAAATAAGCCATCCGCCGCCAGATCACAAAACAGCCCAGAGGCCCGGCCGCAAGCGCAAGCCCAATACCGGCAAGCCCGGCCCGCACTAGAAAATCATCCAGCATGCGTATCCCGCTTGTCGGCGTGGTCGTGACGATGATCGTGCTCGTGCCGATACAGGGCTAATGCCCCTTCCGTGCCAAACCCAAACAGGGCCTGGTACTCAGGGGCGGCAGACACGACCGTGGGCGTCCCTTCGCAACAGACATGGCCATTAAGGCAGATCACGTGATTGGACGAACGCATCACCACATGCAGATCATGACTGACCATCAGCACTGCGCAACCCATCTCCTCGCGTACTGTTTCGATCAGACGGTAAAACGAGGCAACAGCTGGCTGGTCCAGGCCCTGAGTCGGCTCATCCAATACCAGTAAAGCCGGACGGGCCAACAGTGCCTGTGCTAACAGTGCGCGTTGAAATTCGCCTCCAGAAAGCGCAGCCATTTGCTCTCCCAGCAGACCGCTGATCCCGACACGCTCGGCCATGTGTTCCTGTTCAGCAGCCGGCGCAGCACCACAAAGACGCAACCAGCGTGATACCGTCAATGGCATGGCACGATCAATCGAGAGTCGTTGAGGTACATAGCCAATATGAACCCCGGGTGTTCGCACCACCACGCCCTCAGTCGGTGCCTGGGCTCCAATCAGCACTCTGAGTAAGGTGGTTTTGCCTGATCCATTAGGACCTACAATCGTGACGATCTCTTTTTCGCGAATCGAAATCCCCACGTCGCGCAGAATACGGCGTGTACCAAAACACACACCGACACCCTGGGTATGGACAAGACTCACGAGACCGCTCGCTTCTGACAGGTCGCACATACCCCTTCGGCCTCGATCACGGTATGCTGGATATCAAATCCGATGGCCTGTGCCGTCTTGCCCAGTACTCCACTACGGGTCTTGCCAACAGTCTCAGCAACCTGATGGCAGTGGCTGCAGATCATGAATGCAGGTGAATGCCCTGCCTGAGGCTGGTTGCAGGCCACATAGGCGTTCAATTTTTCAACCCGGTGGACCAGGCCGTGCGCTACCAGAAAATCCAGCGCCCGGTACGCCACTGGGGGCTGAGATCGAAAGCCTGCATCCGCCAGGCGGGCCAGGATGGTATAAGCTCCCAGCGCCACGTGGGATTCCAGGAGCAATTCCAGGACTTTCTCGCGAACCGGGGTCAAACGCACTCCGCGGGCAACACAAAGTCGGCGGGCGGTATTCATCACTGATCGGCAACACGCCCCGTGATCGTGCTTACTGAAGGCCTGAGCCGGCACACCCGTCATTGGCGCTTTCACCCTCATAACGTTTTATCCCTTATCAAAACAGATTTATTTTACTGCAAGGCTCTCCTGTGATCCTGATGTCCCAAACAACCTGATGCTCATAAACTTCTTAATATTGATCTGATTGTTATCCAATTGATCCGGCGCCGGAAAAGTGTTGCTGCTGATCATGCTCCAGCGCCGACACAGCCGGCAATTTGCCGGGCGATATTTTCGAGCAGGCTCACATACAGGGCCGGCCCCGCATCCAACTTAAGGCCCTGGGAATCTATTACTCCCTGCTGGATGGGCGTGTTTTCAAAAATGCTGCCCAGCAGATCGGAATTGAACTGGGGCTCTGTCAAGACGCAGTCAATTCCGTGTTCCAGCACCATCGCGCGGATTTGTGCTAGCCGTGCCGCACTCGGCTTTAATGCATCGCTTGCAGAGATAGCCCCTATTGATCGGATTTCAAAACGCGCCTCAAAATACTGGTAGGCATCGTGAAAAACGATGAAATCCTGGCCCTGTAGCGACTTGAGATGTTGTTCAATCCGGGTTCTAGCCTGAGAAATCTGTTCCTTTCCAGCCAGTGCATTGGCGCTGTAGCGAGCAGCGTTAGCCGGATCTAACTGCGACAGGGCTGAGGCAATCGCGTCGAGCCAGATCTGGCCATTGACTGGATCTAGCCAGCCGTGCGGGTCGATCCCCTCGTGCACGTGCTCTTGGTGCTCTTCGTGCGCTTCGTGCGCTTCGTGCTCTTGGTGCTCTTGGTGCGCTTCGTGCGCTTCGTGCGCTTCGTTAATGGTTTCCGCGCTGTCGGTAGTAAAAAGGGCCTCCTCCCGGAATGCCAAAGACACAGTTCCTGATACCGCCATCAGTTCCAGATGTTGTGCCTTGCCCGCCAAAACTTCCAGGCGACGGTTCAGCCAGGGTGTCAGACCCGCACCGATTGAGATCACCAGATCAGCAGCCTGTACCATCCTGGCTTCCGACGGACGCATGGCGTAATGATGAGGCGAGGCACCGCGTTGAACAATCAATTCCGGCACCCCAAGGCCCTGCATCACTTGCGCTGTCAATGAGTGTACCGGGGCTATGTCCGTGGCCACACGGGGAACCTGTGCCGCAGCACTACCCGGGCACATACTGAACAGCATAGCCATAGCAAGCACAAAGAGTTTGACCGTCATCAGCACAACCCCAGTGGAGCGGGTAGCTCCAGATTAAAGTAGTTATGTTATATCATTTCATTATTTTTTTTTCAACGAAAAATAAAAATTTATGATTTTGGTGGTTTAAACAGGAGCCCTTTGTCTGGCATCATCGCCATCTCACAAGCCCGCCTGCGGGCAGAGTTTTTTTATTTAGTCACATCCATCCATCACCGATCAGGAGGAATCCATTCTTGAAAGTTGCTTACATTTTTTCCAGCCAGGGACACACCGTGTCGTACAAACTCGGCAAAATGATCCTGCCACAACTTGAGGAACACGCACATGGTCCAGAGGTCGTCGGCATGTTCTTCTTTGAGGACAACAACTACGTGCTGGTCAAAGGGGATCCGTTGGGTGAGCGTCTGGCCACGGTAGCGCAAGAGCAGAAGATACTGCTGATGGGCTGCGATCAATGCTGCTATGAGCGCCAGATCGATGGCAAACTGGTGGACGGCGCAGTCATAGGTTGCTTCCCCAACCTTTATGAAAGCCTGGCGGCAAACATGCCCGACCAGGTTATCACCCTGTAACAAGCGATTTCTGATTTACCTGCCGCACGGTTTTATCGGGCGGCCTACCCAGGAGCACACTAGAAGATGCCTGTTGAAGAAGGAAAAAAAGCGCCAGCCTTTACCTTGCCGGACCAGTATGGGAACAAAATCCGGCTGGCTGATCTGGCTGGACAGTGGGTCGTGCTGTATTTCTATCCTAAGGATGATACGCCAGGCTGCACCATCGAAGCTCAGGATTTCACCCGGAATCTGGACCAGTTTTCCAAATTGGGCGCAACCGTGCTCGGGTGCAGTCCGGATTCGGGCGAATCGCACCTCAAGTTCATCAGCAAATACAAACTGCAAGTCAGCCTGCTTTCAGACCCTGAACACAAGGTCATGAGCAAGTACGGGGCATGGGGCGAGAAGAACATGTATGGCAAGATTACACAGGGCGTGATCCGTTCTACTGTGTTAATCGATCCAAAAGGAAAAGTCCGAAAACACTGGAAACGGGTTAAGACCAAAGGCCACGCTGAGGCAGTGCAAAAAACCTTAAACGAGGCACTGCCGTCACCATCGCGTTAGAAAGTGCGACTGTACCTGAGAAGATGCAAGATGCTTTAGGGTATGACGCTCGGCCCTGCACTCATCTGCGGCCCGATCACGGCCGACTACCAGTAACTGAGAGCATCGTGATAAAGGTCGTGCAGATCCTGATCACTGACAGGCCGCGGCGCCACTGACAGCAGACGTTGCTGAAGTGCAGCAGCCTGCGCCAGGCCAGGGACCTGGGATGAGGTAAAACCGACACCCCCGATACCGTTGGGCATATCGGTTGCGCACATCATCTGCTGAAGTTGTTGTGCCAGTATTTCTCCGCTGTCAGCCGCGACGACCTCTCGGGTGTCGGCACCCAGCAGACCGGCACCTTCCAGATGTCGATCAGGGCAACCGCTCGCTGTAAAGCGATACGCTGCCGGCGCATTGACAATCACCGACATCCCGTGCGGACAGATTGACTCATCCCCGGGATAGCCCTCGGGGGAAAAATCCTGCACACGGGCCGATACGGGATAAGACATCGCATGAGGCAGATGGCAACCGGCATTACCAAAAGCAATGCCAGCAACTGTTGCGGCGTACATCATGCCGTGTCGCGCCTGTTTATCGTTATCGTCATTGACCGCGCGCACCAGATACTGCCCACATTGACGCAAGGCCTCCCGGCAGAGCATATCGCTCCAGGGATTCGCGCCCTGAGTCATTGGCCGAACTGAGGCGTCCTGTGGTGCCAGGCGTTGACAGTACGGCTTGGCCGTTAGTGCCTCAAGAGCATGGCTGATTGCATCAAAGCCGGTTGCCGCCATCACACTCGACGGTAACGTATCGGTCCATCGGGGATCTACGATCGCGCGATCCGGCAACATGGGCCTGGCCATAATCCCAGTCTTGGATTCAAGCTGGAGCAGATCGAACACTGCAATGCCCGTGCATTCGCTCCCTGTCCCGGCTGTTGTCGGGCAGGCGAGGTGCGGCTTTAATGTACCCGGCACCGGTCGCCCCTGACCAATCGGTGCGTTCACGTAATCCATAAAATCCGCAGGGTAAGTGCTGTACAGGTTGGCGGCCTTACAGGTGTCCATCACCGAGCCACCCCCAACCGAGATAAAACCATCGAATTCGTCATCCACCGCAAACTGGATGGCTTCTCGAAATGACGCATCGGTCGGTTCTACCCGTACCCGATCATAGATTACAGCCTGCAGGCCCGCGCTGTGCAAAGCCCCCATCGCCTCAGAAAAAAGTGGCAACTGGGCAATGCGGGCGTCTGTATAAATCGCCAGGCGTTTCAGGCCCAGCAGTCGGGCCTCCTCACCCAACTCATTCATGGCGCCGACGCCGTAACGCAGGCGGCTGACGTCAACCGCAAATAACAGGTCGCCGCCGGGGCTTAACTGGTAGTGATGACAGCAGGTCAACTGATCGCACCGGACAACGACGGATACTTCATGCTTGCTGGGATTTGGCCAGCGCCTGGTCGATATCCCACAGGATATCGTCGAGGGTCTCAAGGCCTACCGACATGCGGATCATATCCGGGCTGACCCCGGCGCTGGCCTGCTCTTCCTCGTTAAGTTGACGGTGTGTCGTGGATGCCGGGTGGATCACTAATGTCTTTGCATCCCCCACATTGGCCAGGTGACTCAAAAACTGGGCATTCTCAATAAATCGGATGCCCGCTGCCTGCCCACCGCGGATCCCAAAGGTCAGCACTCCCCCGGCCCCCTTCTCAAGATACTTCTGGGCCAGATGAAAATACGGGCTCTCCGGCAACCCGGCATATTTCACCCAGGAAACAGACGGGTGTGCATCGAGAAATTGCGCAACCGCTAATGTGTTAGCACAGTGGCGATCCATTCGCAGGGGCAAGGTCTCCAGTCCCTGCAGGAAAAGAAACGCGCTGAGTGGGCTCATTGATGGCCCCAGGGTGCGCAGCGTTTCCATGCGCGCCTTGGTCACAAAGCCGAAATCACCAAAGGTTTCGTAGAACCGGATCCCATGATATCCCTTCGAGGGCTCAGTCATTCCCGGAAACTTACCGCTATCCCAGGGAAATTTTCCCGACTCAATTACGGCGCCACCGATAGACGTACCATGACCTCCGATCCACTTTGTGACCGAATGGACCACGATATCGGCTCCAAATTCAAAAGGGCGGCACAGGTACGGAGTGCCAAACGTATTATCGATTACCAGTGGCACCCCGGCATCATGGGCAATAGCAGCAACCGCCGAGATATCCAATACATTGTTCAGCGGATTACCGATTGTCTCCGCGTAGACCGCCTTAGTTTGTGGGGTAATGGCGCGGGCGAAATTCTGCGGATCATCCGGGTCGACAAAATGGGTATTGATACCCATGCGGCGAAAAGAATAGTCGAACTGTGAATAAGTGCCCCCATAAAGCGTGCTCGCGGAAACCAGTTCGTCACCTGACTCCAGCAGAGTCAATAGCGCGACCATCTGTGCCGCCATGCCCGAACCCACTACCAATCCGGCGCGCCCCCCTTCCAAGGTTGCCAGCCGTTCTTCCAGCATGGCATTAGTGGGGTTCATCATGCGCGAATAGACATTACCAAAGGTCTGAAGGTTGAACAGACTGGCGGCATGGTCCGTGCTGTCAAAAACGTACGATGTCGTCTGGTAAATCGGTGCAGCCCGCGCCCCTGTAGCGGTATCAGGCAATTGACCTGCATGCAGACATAAAGTTTCGAAACCAAATTCCCGGTCACTCATAATCTTTTCTCAATAAACCAGCCATTTGGGGCGTTTGGCTGAAATAACCTTGGTTGTGACACCAAACAGATTCAAGCCTCCCAGCAGGCGCCCATGTTCAATTTTTACGCAGCGGTCCATGACCACATCCAGCCCACCCGCCACAGCCAATCCGGCCGCCTCGTCATTCCTTACCCCCAGTTGCAACCAAAGTACTTTTGCGCCAATCGCAGCTGCGCTGCGTGCCAGAGGTGGTGTCATCTCTGATCTTTGAAAAAGATCCACCATGTCGACCTCAATATCCTTCGGGATATCCTCAAGCGACGGATAACACCGCTCACCCAGAATTTCCTCGTAGTTAGGGTTAACCGGAATGATCCGATACCCATGGTCTTGCATATACTTCGCTGCGAAAAAACTGGGTCTCCACCAATTTGCGGACAACCCGACCACGGCAATGACCTTGGTCTGGATAAGAATCTTGCGTAATGTTTCGATGTCTGCAGTCATCTCAGTCACTTGTCCTCGCGGCAGGTAGGTAGGTAGATAGGTAGGTAGTTATCATAGCGCAAACTTTACGCTGACCTGTTCAATTCTTGGCCCACCTGCCTTGTCAAAGGAGAAAATCTTCCGGCCCACCTCGGTGGGAGACCATGTTGGACGATGCCCACCGAAACAAGCTCACCCATAAAATGGGATTTATGATAGGTTGCCACCCCAATCATGAAATTTAACTTCTCCCTTTTAAACAGGCTTGACTCAGGGAGTGCCGCCTGCCAGATCAATCGCTACTGAGCATCTTCGAGGAGGAAATAGTCTTCAGTAAGTCATCAAAACATCTATTGATGTTTCTGGGAATTACTTCCTCCGTGCTTGTCTGGTATGGGCTGGTGAAGTGGACACCCTTTGTCGCATTCAATCGGCTACCCGACCCCCTCAGCGTATTTCTTGAGTGGATTTCTACGGACCCGGATTACGGGTTATCCATTTTCACTACAGATTATTATCTGCATATTGTCTATAGCACCTATCGCGCTACCGTAGCGTTTCTTTTAGCCGTGATACTTGGCGTCCCGCTCGGGATCATGATGGGATGGAAAGCGAACTTCAATGCCTATGCCGGTGCACTGTTAGATTTCCTGCGCCCGATTCCTCCGTTAGCCTGGGTCCCGATCGCCATACTGATACTGCCAGGCGATGAGCCCGCGGTAATTTTTGTCACTTTCCTGGTAGCCTTTTTCGCCACCACCCTCAACACGCTGCTGGGGGTGCGTTCCATTGATCCAGATTTCTTCCGAGCGGCAGACTGCTTGGGGGCAAGCCCTAGTGACATTTTGCGCGATATTATTGCTCCAGGCGCTATGCCGACTATTTTTACCGGGCTACAGATTGCAATGGGTGCGGCCTGGTTCTCTCTCGTCGCCGGGGAGATGATTGCAGCCCAGTATGGCCTGGGGTTCATGATCCTTGAATCCTATAACCTCGTTCAGTATCCGACCATCGTCATCATGATGGCAACCCTGGGAATTGTCGGATATGCCAGTAGCGCTGCTATCCGCCAGCTAGGGAAACACATGGTTCGCTGGCGCGAACAATCTACCGGCATCTCCCAGGCGCTTAATACACAATGACTAAATCAGGGGCAATCTCCATCAATGCCGTGCAGAAGATATATGACCCCGAAGGGGCCGCTGTGCATGCACTAGAGGACTGCACTTGTGAAATACCTGCTGGAAAATTTGTCGCTATGGTAGGGCCCTCAGGATGCGGCAAGAGTACCCTTTTGAACATGATCGCAGGCTTTGATTCACCCTCCAAGGGGGCAATCCAATTGGACGGGGAGCTGCTGGCCGACTCATCCACAAAAATCCGACCTAATTCAGACCGGGTAGTTGTATTTCAAAACGGTGCGTTATTTCCCTGGAAGACGGTGCTGGAAAATATCGCGTACGGCCCGATAGTGCAAAAAAAACTGTCTCGAGAACAAGCTGAGAATGAGGCACTGCGACTTCTGGGCAAAGCTGGCGACCTGGAACGTATTGCACACTCTTTCCCAGGCCAGATTTCATCTGGCATGCAAAGACGGGTCGAGATTCTACGAGCATTGATTAACCAGCCCAAGATTTTATTGCTGGATGAGCCATTTAGAGCTATGGATACGGTATCGAAATCAAAGATGCACCAGCACCTTCTCGATATCCATCAACGATTCCAGACAACCATTCTGTTAATTACCCATGATCTGGCTGAAGCAATTCTACTTGCCGATGTTGTACTGGTTATGACTACCAGACCTGGCACGATAAAACTCAATATTGATGTCGATCTCCCTCGTCCCCGGACGAACAGCATGACGATCTCCGAGCGCTTTACAGAACTCCAAAAACAAGCAATAGCCGCTGTTCATGAAGAAGCTCGCAAGGCTTTTGAACGCGGGGAAAAAGAGCTGGCCTAAGACGATGCTTAAAAAAATCAAGTTAACGCTAAATTGGCGCGGCTTTATAGCCATCTTTGGATTTTTTCTAAGCTGGTATCTCGCCTGCATACTTAAGTTGCCCGGCTTTGCAGAAATGGCCAACCCGGTAGAGGTCATCCAGATGTTCGCCAAAGATTATGTGCATGACGGACACTACTGGCTTTCCTGGGTTACCAGTTTTCAACGTGTTCTTTTGGGCTTCCTGTTTGCACAATTACTGGGCATCCCGCTCGGGCTCTTTTTTGGAACTAACGATAGATTTCGAGAACTTTTCTTTCCCGTGTTTGAACTGCTGCGACCGATTCCTCCTCTTGCCTGGGTGCCTATGTCAATCCTTTTCTGGCCAACAAACGAGTCCAGCATTATCTTTATTACGTTTATCGGCGCTTTCTTCATCATCGTTATTAATGTCTTCGATGGAGTACGATCTATAAAACGCGAGCACCTATGGCTTGCGCTCTCTCTCGGCGCGTCTCGCCCAGCGATTTTTTTGCGCATCATGCTCCCTTCCGTTATTCCCTCTATTGCTGTTGGCATGACGCTCGGGATTGCCATCACCTGGGATGTGGTTATTGCAGCTGAAATGATCGCGAGCGACAGCGGCCTTGGCAGACTCACCTGGGAGGGTTATGTCAGCAGTACGCCAGAAGTGCTTGTGATCGGGATGATCAGCATAGGATTAGCGGGATACCTGTCGACTAAAGTTGTGAATGTGATCGAACGAAAGATGATGCCATGGCGAAGGAGCGCCTGATGAGTGAGGACACGCCAGTATCAAAACCCGCCAAAGACGGAATTCATCTAGACCGGGTGAGCAAAGGCTTCACCGCTCCAGACGGGACGCATATGTCGGTTTTTGACAACCTGTCTATGACCTTTGAACCGAACCAACTGCATGTGGTTATGGGGACCTCCGGATGTGGCAAGTCAACTCTGGGGTACCTGCTTGCTGGGTTCACAACCCCCGACAATGGCAACGTAACGCTCGATAGCAGGCCGGTCAGAGGGCCGAGCCCGGAACGATTGTTGGTATTCCAAGAGACTGCACTCTGGCCTTGGATGACAGTCCTTGAGAACGTGATTTTTGGACCAAAAGTCCGAGGCGAAGCCAATATCCAGACATTAAGAAAAACTGCTAATGACCTCCTGGCTAAATTTGGACTCGCTGAGTTCTCTGACAAATATCCTGATCAGTTATCAGGGGGGATGAAACGACGCGCTGAAATCGCACAAGCTCTCATCAATAGGCCCAAAGTAATGATTCTTGATGAGCCCTTCCGAGGACTTGACGTTATGACACGCGAGATTCTCCAGGAATATTACCTAGCCCTTTTTGAGGAAACCCGACAAACCACCGTGTTTATTACATCAGAACTAGAAGAAGCTCTCTTTCTGGCTGACAAAATTTACATCATGGGCGGCCACCCAACTGAAATTCTCGAGGTGATCAACGTCGACCTCCCTAGACCGCGGAATTTTGATGTGACCGTAAGCAAGGCATACCTTGAGCACAAAGAAAAAGCGATTGATCTTCTATTTCAGTCTGAAGAAAACTAATTTCTAACTCTCACCAACAGGAGGCCTCTAAAGAAGAACCAAAGCAGAAGTATCTCCCAAAACCCATAAATTAGGAGGACAAAATGAAATACCTAAAACTAACTGTTCTAATGCTGGTACTCGCAGTCTCGGGGCGTGTATGGTCAGCCGGGCCGGTTGATATTACCTATGGTTACCACCCTTATTGGACTGGCGGGTGGAATGGCGTAATCATTAAACACCTCAAGTTACATGAGAAATACCTGCCCGCTGGCAGCAAGGTTAAGTTCGAAGCCCACCTGACTGGCCCGCCAATGGTAAATGCCCTTCTTGCAGACAAAATGCAAATTGGCACGATGGGTGACATGCCATCACTGGTGGCAACGACAAAAAGAAAGATCGCAGATGTTCGCCTCGTCTCGACCCCGATGTTCAGCAATGGTCAAAACTGCAACAAAGTAGTGGTCCCTGCAGATGCGCCAGATTTTAAGAGTGTTGAAGAAGCGAGTGCGTGGCTGACAGGAAAACCGTTTGCGGTTCACCGTGGAACCTGTGCTAACCGGTTTGTTGATTCCATCATCATGAAAGGTGCATTTAAGCCCTCTAAGCGCCTAAGCATGACGATTGAAGTCATCACGAGCAATTTTGAGAGCGGTAAGATGAAAGGAGGCGCTGCAATGTGGGAGCCGCATGCTCGAAGAGTGGTCGAACTCGGTCACGCGAAATATGTCGCCACCGGTGCACCATGGGGCGAGACCGATGCCGACTTCACGCTCATGCGTCAGGACTTTATCGAGAATCATCCCGAAGCCGCAGCCGGCTGGATGAAAGCCGAGATTGAGGCGATGCAGTTCATGATCAACAACCCAGAGCAAACCGTAGAAATCCTCTACGAAGAACTTACGGGTTACCCGAAATCCACTATCTGGTCAGCAATCTACGAGGAAAATCCCGTCGCCATCGGAGGTGATCCCGTTACCTACCAGGCCAAGATGGTCTTTGATGATGACGTAATAACCCTGGCAAAAAATGGGTACGCATTTTTGCATGAGTTGAACGTTCTCAAATCTCCCAACCCGCCGGAGAATTTTTACAACGATGGACCGCTGAAGGCCGCACTGGCGGAACTGGGTCTGAAAGCTCCAATTGGTGACATCATGGGCCAACCACGATCAACGCGCCCATATAACTGAAAAAAACGAATATTCCAATTCCAGGCGCCCATCTCGGGCGCCTTTTTTATTTCCGCACCAATTCAAGATCAACTTGGACGGGGTTTCGAAGATCATCCAGTACCGGGCAATGCTGGTTAACTGCCAACCTGAGACGCTCTAGGTCAGCGTCACTCGCAACGGTCGTTACCTTTATTTCGCCGGTGATGTGAGAGAAACCCGCGCGTACGGAATCATCGAGACCAAAAAAACCACGAGCATCAGAATGGCCGGTGACGCTCACCGCGACATTTTCAAGAGGGATATCCATCGCGTCCGCGTACAACCGATAAGTCACCTCATGGCAGGCCGCCAGCGCAGCCAATACATACTCACTAGGCTTAGGTCCTTTGTCTGAACCTCCCATGCCCTTATTCTGATCAACAATGACCTCAAAATCTCGAGCCTTAACCCGGCTCATGAATCCTTCCACTAATCTGCTGTCCGCCTTCACCGTAACCGCGCACTTACCGGGGTTCTTCGAGAGAAGATCCCTTTTCTGGTTCCATATTTCTTTGAACTTATTTCTCGATGACGTCTTGTTCATTAGGTCGGACCCTGCCGGCTGGAAAATTTTCTGCGCTGTAAGTCTACCAACGATGCCTCAAGCAACACCTTCGAGCGCTCGCACCATACCATTGTCACATGCCGGAGCATTTTTGCCTTAAGGGGGGCGCTCAGTGCTAGGGGCCTGTCGATACGTCGGCATTCTCACCGCACTTAGCGGTCTATCCTGAGGTGGGCAAGAGTGGGCCGATAGTGGGCGGGGAATGGGCCTACGCCCTCTTTTTCTGACTTTATCAAACTCTTCGAATCCGAATACGCAGAAAATTTCACTATTTAACTTGTTCTAAGGTGGTATTTTGAGTTTTCGAATGTTGCCCACTTTGATTAGATGTAATTTTACATTTTAAAAAAGTATTTACTCCTTGCACATAATTCATTAACGTTGCCCAACTGAGTTTGAAAACCCCGCCCAGCAAGGCGCGGCCTGATACCTGACGCGAAAAGCTTGGGAGAGGATGAATGCAGACACAAATGTCCAGGGGACCCCAGGAGTCGATCCGAGAATTACTGAACGACATTGAGCAATTCTGCCGCTCCTACGATATGGCAGAAACCACTTTCGGCCGGCAAGCTGTCAACGATGGAAAACTCTGCCAGCGCCTGCGTACCGGGAAAGGCATTACTCTTAACACGGTACAAAAAATCCACGCCTTTATCCACCAAAATACCACGGCCGCCAATCCATTCAATCTTTCTCCAGGTCTGGAGGCTAAGTCGCAAAAGGCCAGCCCTAATTCCAACGGTCGATCGGGTGGCGCGCGACCGCCCTCCTCTTCTGCGAAAGAAACCGACCAATCCAAGCAGCGGCCCTTCCGGTTTTACGATAACCGCCAGAAGTACCTGGGGTTCGTCAATACCTGTGATGAGAAATGGAAAGTGGCCGAACGCGCTGCCCACGAGTTATCCCACGTTCAGCCCGTGCCGCCGGCCTTGCGGCTTTTTGATGCCGGTGTGGGTGATGGGTCCGTGCTGAGCTATCTGCTGCGGGCCACACACCAGAAGTTTCCCACGATCCCATTTTTTGTTGTGGGCAAAGAGATAAGCCTTGAAGATGTCCGACTTTGCCTGGACAACCTTCCCGACCGATTCGCAGAGCACCCGGCCAGTGTTATCTGCATCACCAATCTCTTTTACAGTGAAGCTCCCTGGCTGATGCCCGGTAATATGGCAGCAGCCGCTGCGCTTAATTGGCATGAAATTCCCCTGCAGGGCTCTTCCGCCCAGGAATACGGCGAGCAATTACGTGCAATCGATGACATCCTGGTTGATGGATGGGAGGTAAAAGTCAGCGAGAAAACCGGCAACCCCCGCTACGTCAGACCCTCTGTACTGGTTATATTTCGTGAGGACAACCGCTTTTTGCTGGACTCCGTTATCCCCCGCCGCGGGCAAGTCTCAGGCGACTACGATCTGATCCTGGCCGCGCAACCCTGGCGAGCCCGGATGAGTGCCCAGTTCAAGACAGAGAAAGTTCTGGCGCCGCTGGTACGCAGCCTGGGGCCGGGTGGGCGGTTACTGGCTGTGCAGCCAGCCGGAAAAGATCCGGGGATGGAACTGGTGAACACGATCTGGCCTGACGAGAACCCGTTTCAGGTCAATCGCCATGATCTGCTCAAAGCGCTCAAAGACAAACTTGGCCGCGCTGCAGCCAACTACAATTTTAACGCCGGCTCAGATAACAAATCGATCCTTCGTTACGAGATGAAAACCCTGCCGAATGAGATCGCGGACAGTATTGGGACTTCGACCCTTTTTGCAGCATGGAACGCATCAACCTATGTGGCGCAGATTGAAGATGACCGGCTACAGCCCGCTGTTGCGTCAGGGGCATACCTTGAGGCCACACAGAATGTGTTGCATAAACATAACGGTCTCTGGTTTAACGATGAAACCTTCGTTGTATCACGGCGCCGCAACTCCCTTTCCCATGGGCCATCTTCTTCATCTGTCAGTAACAATGCACACTTAAACGAAGAGTGATAAACCGGAATATTTCTTACCATGAAAGAACACTACTACTTTGATAATGCGGCAACGACGCTGCCCAAGCCCGAACCGGTGTACCAGTTCATGGATCAGTTCTTCCGCAGCCATGGCGTTAACCCAGGCCGCTCAGGGCACGAACTGGCAGTAGAGGCCGAAATGATGATTATCCAGACCCGGCGCATGCTGGGTCAGTTTTTTGGCTTCTCGGGTGATCCAGCACGGGTCACGTTCTCGCAAAACGCCACTGACTCAATGAATGCAGCCCTGGCAGGCATGTTGAACCCGGGCGACCATATGATCATCACCCGGATGGAACACAACTGTGTACTGCGCCCAGCCAATCACTACGAGCGGGACCACAATGTGTCGGTAACCCGTATTGGTGCCGACGGCGCCGGTTTTGTAGACCCTGACGAAATTCGCAGGAGCATCCAGCCCAATACCCGACTCGTCGTCGTCAATCACGCGTCCAATGTGACCGGTTCTTTGCAGGACGCGGGCGCGATTGGCAAACTTGTACGCGAGACCGATGCCCTTTTTGTACTCGACAGTTGCCAGACAGCGGGCGTGGTGCCCATTGCCATGGACGAATGGGGTGTTGACGTGCTGGTCTATACCGGCCATAAGGGCCTGTTTGGGCCCATGGGTATCGGCGGCATGGTGGTAGGTGAAGGGATCGAGATCCGGCCCCCACGTACCGGCGGCACTGGAGTCAACTCCATCTCCCCATTTCAGCCCGAGGAATATCCCTACCGCATGGAAACCGGCACTCACTCTGTGCCCGGAATCGCCGGCCTGAACGCTGCCCAGAAATGGTTCGCCGAACTTGGCAAATCTCACGGCGCGACTGATTCCAGCACGCATGGGCAAGCCTGTGCTGCCGCCCTGGCGCACATCCATGAAACTGAAACCGGTGCGACCCAGCGATTAATTGAGGCTTTCAGCGCCATCGAGGGCATCAAGATCTATGGCCCGGGGGCGGGACAGCCCCGGGTCTCAACCTTATCGATCAATATTGGTGACATGCCGGCAGACCAGGCGGGAACGATGCTGGATGCCGACCACGCTGTCTGCGTCAGACCTGGCCTGCATTGTGCTCCAGATGTACACGAGCTCTTGGGAACGGTTGCTCAGAACGGCGCGGTACGATTTGCTCCGGGGTACTTCACTGACGATGAAGACCTGAAACAGGCTATTGAAGCCGTGCGAGATATTGCCCAGAGTTAACGTCGAGCCTCAGATTTAAGCCAGTGCCAAGTGCCAGCCGGATGTGGTTCCAGATCGTCATCGAGGGTGCACCGGTGATCAGCAAGGGCTTGTGCCAAAATTCTGCCCCATGGATTGAAATGAGAAAAAAGGCGAGGAACACCATGGTCGGCGAAGGAAACAGGGGTGAGGTAAAACAGACAACGCCAAGGTCCGGGCATTGCTGATGACCCAAGGTTCCACATCGGCCAACAGCAAATTTCTATCCCTTGGATTGATGCAGCAACAGCAGTTGACGATCTCAAGCATTATTGACTACGCGTCCCAAGTCTTCGGTGATGCACAGGTTATCTCGCGCACTATCGAAGGGCCGATCCATCGCTACACTTACCGCGACTGCGCGCGCCGGGCGCACAAGTTGGCCCATGCTCTCGACCGCCTTGGCCTCAAGCCCGGGGATCGTGTGGGCGGGGCATCCTGGAATCACTACCGCTACCTCGAAACCTTCTATGGCGTGACCGGCATCGGTGCGATCCTGCACACGATCAATCCGCGTCTATTTGCCGAACAACTCGCCTATACCGTGAATCACGCCGAGGATCGCTTTATTATTGCGGACACCGCTTGCCTGCCCATTTTTGAGGCTTGCCGTGATCTCCTGAAAGGTGTCGAAGCCTATATCGTACTGACGGACGCAGCGGGCATGCCGAACACCAACCTGCAAAACGTCTATTGCTATGACGAACTCCTCCAGGGTGCAGATGAAAAGTTCTCATGGAGAGAGGTCGATGAGTGGACCGGTTCAACGCTTTGCTACACGTCAGGTACGACAGGCGACCCAAAAGGTGTTCTTTATTCTCACCGTAGTTGTGTCCTGAATGCTTATGCCTTCAACACGCCGAACGGTGTTGGCGTGGGCTTCAAAGACGCGTTGATGGCAGTGGTACCATTTTTCCACGGCAATGGCTGGGGAATTCCATTCTCTGGCCCAATGGCCGGGGCAAACTTGGTGCTTCCCGGGTGTGATATGGAGATGGGAAAACTCCACGAACTGATCGTGGCTGAGGATGTCACCGTTGCACTGGCAGTACCAACGGTATGGTTGTCGATGCTTGAGCATTTGCACCAGACAGGAAGCAATCTTGGCCGGCTTGCCAAGATTGTAACGGGAGGCGCGGCACCGCCGAGGGCTATGATCTCGGAGTATGAGTCTGATTACGGGATCACCACCTCGCATGCCTGGGGCATGACTGAAACGTCAGCGGCGACCACGTATTCACATCCACCCAATGGGGTTAGTGAGAAAACGGCACTGGACATTCGTGCGACGCAGGGGCGGCCCGTATATGGCTCGGAAATAAGGGTGGTTGACGATGCTGATAACCCAATAGTGCCTGAGTTCGATTCTCCAGGGGAACTCAGAGCGCGCGGTTACTGGGTTGCCAGCGACTACTACAAGGCTCCCAACAAGCCAGCCGTGGACGCGAACGGTTGGCTGGTTACCGGCGATATCGGGTTGATTGGGTCGGACGGCAACTTACGCCTCACCGATCGCACCAAAGACGTCATCAAGTCTGGCGGTGAATGGATTAGCTCGATTGACCTGGAAAACGCGGCAGCAGGGCACCCCGACATCGTTGAAGCGGCTGTCATTGCAGTCCCACATGAGCGCTGGCAGGAGCGGCCCTTTCTGATCGTAGTACGCCGGCAAGGCAGCGATGTGAGCGCGGGTGATGTTCTGGCCTGGCTTTCAGAGCGCGTTGCAAAGTGGTGGTTACCGGAGGATGCTGTCTTTATCAACGAGATTCCGCACACGGGGACCGGCAAGATCGACAAGGTGGCTTTACGCAAGCAGTTTGCTGACGGCAAATCCGGGTTTGCTACAGGTAAAACATGATGGGAGCTGAAGAGATGGGTCAATTACCTTTGTTGCCCACGATGGGTGTTGGCAGTTACGCCTCGCCGGGCTGGTTCGCTCTATTCCGCCGTCAGATGCGCGATGGCAGCATCGGTCCGGATGACATTCGCGAAGCGCTTGATGATGCCACCAGGATCGCAGTTCTCGACCAGATTGAGGCCGGTATTGATATTCTGACAGACGGCGAATTGCGCCGGCAACGCTTCGTCTACGAAATGTTCGATTGCGTCGAGGGGTTGGAGCGAGTCTCGCCAGGCCGAAAACTAGGCGTCCCTGGCTATGACATGGCACCACATTTCAATGTCGTGGATGCCATTCGATCACCACGAGGTTTCGGCGTGGTCGAAGACTTTGAGGCGCTGCGTGCAACTGCGCCGGATCGCACTTTGAAGGTTGCTATTCCAGGACCGCTGACCCTGGCGATGCCTCTGCGATCTTCAGGTCGGGATATTGGCGAGGTCATGGCTGAGATCGCTGTGATGGTGAGCGATGAATTAACAGCGCTCGCCAAAGCGGGTGCCCGCTATATCCAGATCGATGAGCCGGCGTTGCCTCATCCGCCGCTTGGTCTCACTCACGGTGAAGCAGCGGCCATCGTTAATCAGGTGGTAGACGCTTTTCCAGGTCGAGTCGGCGTGCATGTTTGCTTTGGGAACAACGCCGGGCGCCCCATGGCTGACCGTCGGTTCGATCGTCTTATGGGTGCAATGGAGGCGCTGGAATGCGATCAACTGGTTCTGGAATTCGCAAATAGGGAGATGGCGGACGTCGAACTGCTCGGCCCGTTGTCTGCGAAGTTTGACATTGCCGCGGGTGTCATCGACGTCAAGAATTTCCATCTTGAGACAACTGAAGAAGTGGCAGGTCGGATACGGCGTTGCCTGGATTACGTTCCCACCGAGAAGTTAACTATCACGGGTGATTGCGGCTTTTCCGCCTTACCCCGTTATCTCGCGCGCCAGAAGATGCAGGCCATGGTGGCTGGCGCCCGTGCCGTGCGCGAATCCCTTTGAAACCGTCGAGAACGAAGCATGAGATTTAGCGAAGAACAGATTTTGATACGCGATATGGCGCGGGATTTCTCGCAACGCGAACTTGCGCCCAAGGCAGCCGAATGGGATGAGAAGGGTGCCTTTGCTCCCGGTGTGTTGGAGGGTATGGGGCAATTGGGCCTGATGGGAATGTGCGTTCCCCAAAAGTGGGGCGGGGCAGGCGCCGATTTCACCTCCTACAGCCTGGCCATGGAGGAAGTAGCAGCCGGTTGGGCTGCTGCCTCATCAGTAATGAGTGTAAACAACTCACCAATGTGTAACGCTTTGCTGGATTGGGGTTCGGATGAGCAAAAAGAGCGTTTTCTGCGCCCCCTGGCACAAGGTGCCATCGGATGCTTCTGCCTGACCGAACCTCATGCAGGCTCGGACGCCGGCGCGATCAAGACCCGGGCGAGACGGCGGGGAAACCGATATGTGCTGAACGGCACAAAGCAGTTCATTACGTCTGGTTCAATCGCCGAATACGCACTGGTCTTTGCCGTCACGGACCCCGCTGCCGGCAAACGCGGTATCAGCGCGTTCATCATGCCGACAGCGACACCGGGGTTCAGCGTCGTAGCCAAGGAGAAGAAGCTCGGCCAACGAGCTGCCGACACCTGTCAGATTGCGTTCGAGGATGCTGAACTCACGCCAGACATGCTGTTGGGCGAAGAGGGACAGGGCTACCGAATTGCGCTTGCGAACCTCGAAGCGGGCCGCGTTGCTGTTGCGGCCCAGGCCGTTGGCATTGCACGGGCCGCTTTGGAGGCCGCTAAGCGCTATGCAGTCCAGCGCGAAACTTTCGGCACACCCATCATCCATCACCAAGCAGTGGCATTCCGACTTTCGGATATGGTGACCCGGCTTGAGGCGGCACGCCAATTAACCCTCCATGCTGCCCGGCTACGCGATGAAGGTGCGTCATGTATTGCCGAAGCCAGTATGGCCAAACTGTTTGCCAGCGAAACGGCGGAAACCATCTGCTCTGATGCTATTCAGATTCATGGTGGTTATGGCTATGTCGAGGGGTTTCCGGTTGAGCGCTATTATCGCGATGCGCGGATCTGCCAGATCTACGAGGGAACATCCGATGTGCAGCGCATGGTGATCAGTCGAAGCCTGGTTGAATCAGGCTGATGAGGCACAGCCCGGTGTATTCTCAACATCAACGGCGCCCGCACCCGCACTCGAATCTTTTCATGCCGGGAGCAGCCTGGCTGACAGCGAATCCGGGTTTAAACCCGTGCCTGGCACCCGTTTCCCTCTCACATCCCACGACGATCGAAATCACAACATAGGATGACTCCATGAAAGCAGTTGATAGCGTTATTGATCTGGTAGGAGACACTCCCCTGGTCCGTTTGAATAATATCGTTGAGCCGGGTATGGCAACGGTATACGCCAAGATGGAGAACCTCAATCCATCAGGCTCGGTGAAGGATCGGATGGCGATCAACATGGTAAAACGGGCCGAAGAGGCGGGGCTGCTCCAGCCAGGCGGCACCCTGGTTGAGAGTACTTCCGGCAACACCGGCCTGGGCCTGGCGATGGCGGCTGCCGTTCGTGGCTACCGGTGCGTATTCACTATCCCCGATAAAATGAGCCAGGAAAAAATTGACATGCTCAAATCCTACGGCGCCGAAGTCATCGTGACCCCAACCGATCTGGATCACCATCATCCAGATAGTTATGTCGAAGTCGCCAAGCGTGTCGCCCGCGAAACACCCGGTGCTCTATATACTGACCAGTATTCAAACCCCCATAACCCCGAAGCCCACTACCTGACGACCGGGCCCGAGATCTGGGAGGCCACGGAGGGTCAGATCGATTCGTTCGTCACCGGGCTTGGCACCGGGGGAACCATCTCAGGCACCGGAAAGTATCTTAAGGAAAAAGCGGCCCAGGCCGGCCGCACTGTGCGCGTTGTAGGTCCGGATCCCTATGGCAGTATCTATAAGGAGGCGCATGAGAAAGGGGAATGGAGCGATCCTTCGTTGTACCGGGTTGAAGGCATTGGTCACGACTTCATGGTCGATACCCTGGATTTCTCCGTCGTCGACGAGGTGCTTAACGTGACCGATCGTGATTCATTCCTGATGGCTCGTCGACTCGCCCGTCAGGAAGGTATTCTCTCTGGCGGATCCACCGGAACGGTGTTCGTCGGCGCCCTCCAAGAGGCGCGAAAACAGGGTCCGGGGAAGATCGTGGTAGCGATTGTGTGCGACTCGGGAGACCGCTACATCAGCAAGTGCTTTAACGACGAATGGATGCGCGACATGGGTTATTTCGGGCCTGATGCGCACCTGGGCACCATCCAGCAGCTGCTGGATTTCCGACAACAGAAAGTTGCCTTCGCTAACCCGGATGATTCCCTGAAGGATGTCATCACACGAATGGCCAACACCGGTATCTCGCAAATGCCTGTGGCTTCGGGCCCGGGAGATCTGCGGATGATCGAGGAGTTGGATATTCTGCGGGCCGTGGCCAGCAACGAATACACCTTGGAAAACTGCGCGCGGGAGATCGCCCGACCGCTGCAGGGACAAGTCAGCCCTGGAGACAACCTCAGCCACGTGCAGCAAATCTTTGAGAACGATAATGTCGCTGTGGTGGTCGACGAAGGCAGAATTACCGGCATCATCAATAAGATAGACCTGCTTGAGTTTATTACCCAAAAAAACCGCCACGCCGCCTGACCCGGCTGGGCATTACCTGAAGAAATGGAGAACTGCATTGAAATTTGATACCAAGGTCGTCCGCGCGGGCATCAGCCCGGACCCCACTACGGGCTCTATCCTGCCACCGATCTACGAAACGGCCACCTATGTACTCCCGGAAGTAGGACGGGATTTGGGCTTTGACTACACCCGATCATCAAACCCAACCCGTCAGGTACTAGAGGAAAATCTGGCGGCCATAGAAAACGGCAAGTACGCGGTCAGCTTTGCCAGCGGTATGTCCGCAGTGGATTCGTGTTTCAAACTCCTGAGCGGGGGGGACCATATCGTCTGCGGGGATGATGTCTACGGTGGAGTCACCCGCCTGCTGGACAATGTCAGCGTGCAGCAGGGCTTGAGTGTGAGCTAC
>PVBE012831431.1_pt1 | contig 40035 bp, 38 predicted proteins | sample 1631181 | NCBI WGS metagenome assembly PVBE01 (sample SAMN08397723, study PRJNA350692) | Marine metagenome, whole genome shotgun sequencing project. | isolation source: water | place: Pacific Ocean | collected 2012-04 | reverse complement strand
CTAGGATGTAAGACGGCGGTGATGACACAGAAACCGGAACTCCTCCAACTCCAAGGCGTCAGCAAGACATTTTCCCGCGGGGCGGTGGACGCAGTCGTCGCACTCGACAACGTCACGGTCGACGTCTGCGCCGGTGACTTCATAACGGTAATCGGCAGCAACGGCGCCGGCAAGACGACGTTGCTCAACGTCGTCGCCGGCATCTTCCCTCCGGATCGGGGCGGAGTCGTGCTCATCAACGGCACCAATGTCACCAATCTAGGCGAGCACCGACGTGCTACATTCATCGGTCGTGTGTACCAGGATCCCCAGATCGGCACTGCTGCGAAGACAACGATCGGTGAAAACATGTCGCTGGCGTTGCTTCGAGGGCGGTCACGCGGGCTCAGGATGGCCATCAGCCGACAGCGCCGCGATGCCTTTCGGGAGGCGCTGGAGCCTTTAGGGTTGGGCCTCGAAGACCGCCTCAACAGCCTTGTAGGCACACTGTCCGGTGGTCAACGCCAAGCGCTTGCCCTAGTTATGGCAACTTTGAGCCGGCCGTCATTGTTACTGCTTGACGAGCATACCGCCACCTTGGACCCCAAGACGGCCGGCACCGTCCTCGCACTGAGCGAGATGTTTGCCACCCGGGAAGACATGGCTACGATCATGGTGACTCACAACATGGAGATGGCTCTGCACTACGGCAACCGGCTTATAATGATGCACAAAGGACGTATTATCGTCGACCTCGATGAGAAGAAACGCTGCGGCCTGACGGTCGGCGACCTCGTGGCCGCTTTTCAGGTGGCTTCGGGCGAGCATTTTGCCGATGACAACGTCCTGCTTAGTGCCGCTGCCTCCCCAACCAAACCGGGAACCTAGTGCTGTACTCAACTGGCGCAGCTCTGCCGCGCATCTACGCCGCTGTGGCATGCCTCTCGATCTCGCGATTCTCATGCTCGTGGTTCCCATGAGCACTTACGAGCTTCACGACCGGATCATCGTCGCGACCGCCAAGTCATTCGGGGCGGCCCTGATCGGCCGAGACGAAGGAATACGGTCCGCGGGCACCGTCCCCTTCGCCTGGTAGCCACGCGCTGCTCATTCCAGTTCCCCCCAGTTGGTCCCCAGCTTCGTCGCCACCTTGAATGCCACCGCGAACTCCACCGACCGCGGGGCAAGCTCCAACGCCCGGGGCATCACGTCCACGACCAGGTCGCGGAGTTGCTCCACCTCCTCCAGCGGCGCCTCGAAGATCAGCTCGTCGTGGACCTGCAGGAGCATGTTGGACCGCAGCCCCTCCGACTCCATTCGGGCCGCCACCCCTATCATCGCCAGCTTCTGGATTTCGGCGGCGGTCCCCTGGACCGGCATGTTGATCGCCTCGCGCTCCGCCGCCTGGCGGATGGCCGGGTTGGAAGAGTGGACCTCTGGGATGTACCGACGCCGGCCCAGCAGCGTTTCCACGTAGCCACTCTCGCGGACCCGCCGCCTCGTCTCCTCCAGGTACCCCTTCACGCCAGGATAGCGGCCGAAGTAGCTCTCGATGAAATCCCTGCCCTCTTCCAGCGATAGGTCGGTCTGCTGCGCGATGCCGTAGGCGCTGACGCCGTATGCGACCCCGAAGTTGAGCACCTTAGCCACGCGGCGCATGTCCGCCGTGACCTTGTCCAGAGGCACCCCGTAGGCCTGGGACGCGGTGGACGCATGGATGTCCAGGTCCTGTCGGAACGCCTCGAGCAGCGTGGGATCGCCTGAGAGGTGGGCCAGCACTCGCAACTCGATCTGGGAGTAATCGGCGGCCAGGAACAGCCACCCGTCGGGCCCTGGTCGGAAGGCCCGCCGGATCTGCCGCCCCAGCTCGGTGCGGATCGGGATGTTCTGGAGATTCGGGTCGTTGGAGGAGAAGCGCCCGGTGGACGATCCCGCCTGGTTGTAGATCGTATGGACGCGCCCGGTAGCCGAGTTCACCAGAGCGGGGAGGGCGTCCACGTAGGTGGACTTGAGCTTGCTGAGTTGGCGGTTCTCCAGCACCAGGTCCACCAGCGGATGGGCGCCGCTCAGCGCCTCCAGAGTGGAAGCATCCGTGGCGTAGCCGCCGGTGCGGGTCTTCTTGGGGCGGCCGATGTCGGCCATATTCTGGAGTTTTAGCTCGTCAAACAGGACCTCGCCTAGCTGTTTGGGAGAGCCCAGGTTGAAGCGATGGCCCAGGGCTTCGTACGCCGCAGCCTCCAACTCGGCGAGTCGCTCGCCCAGGCGTTCGCCCATCTTCACCAGCAGCTCCGCGTCCATGGCGATGCCCTTGAGCTGCATCTCCACGACTATGGGTAGCAGCTGGACCTCAACAGTTTGGAAGAGCTCCAGCTGGCCCGCCTCTCTCAGACGCTCCTCCAGCATCGTCCACAGTCGGAGCGTCATGTCGGAGTCCGCGCAGGCGTACGGAGCGGCGCTTTCGACGGGCACGCGGTCGAAGGTGGTCTGTCCCCGGCCGGTACCGATCAGGTCTGTGATCGGCGTCATCTCCACGCCCAGCAGGTCCAAGGCCATGCTCTTGAGGCCGATGGCCTTGTGACCCAGCAGGTGGGCGGCCAGCATGGTGTCGAAGGCCAGGCCGCGGACCGCCACGCCGTGGTTGCCCAGCACCGTCAGGTCGTAGTTGGCGTTGTGGGCGGCCTTTGGGACCGACGGGTCTTCCAGGACGGGCCGGAGCACGCCCAGGGCCTCATCGATGCCTAGCTGTGGCCCCGCGGCGTGGCCCACGGGGACGTACCAGGCCGTGCCCTCCTCCGTGGCGAAAGAGAGGCCCACCAATCTGGACCGCATGGGGTGGATGCCCTTCACCTCCGGGTCGGTCGGCGCCGTCTCGGTGTCCAACGCAAAGCCACCCGAGGCCGCCAGTGTTCCCGCGAGCGCCTGGAGCGCCTCAACGTCCGTGACCGTGGAATAGTGGGTCTCCCCCGGGCCGGCCAGGACCGGAGGCGGCTTCCCCGGCTCTTCCACGCCCCCCGGGAGCCGGCCGATGAGGCTGTGGAACTCCAGGTCCCTCAGGACCTCCACGGCCTCGCCACGATCGTACCTGCCCCAGCGACTGGCATCGAGGTCGAGCTTGACGGGGACGTCCCGCACGATGGTGACCAGCTCAAGGCCAAGGAACACCAAGTCCCGGTGCTCCTGGAGCAGGGCCGCCTGCTTGGCGGGCAGCTCGTCGATGCTGTCGAATATCCCCTGGAGGTCGCCGTGGTCCAGGAGGAGCCTGGCCGCCGTCTTCGGCCCCACGCCGGGGATGCCGGGAATGTTGTCGGACTTGTCGCCGCAAAGGGCCTTGAGGTGGCGGACCTGCTCGGGGCCGAGACCGTCATACCTTCGGCGGACTTCCGCCTCGTCGTAGAGCATCTGCTTCTGGACGCTGGACTGGAGGTGGACGCGGATGTGGGGGGAGACCAGCTGAAGGATGTCCGTGTCGCCCGTCAGGATGACGGTCTCGAGGCCCTGGGCCTGGGCCTGGGACGAGAGTGTGCCGAGCAGGTCGTCGGCCTCGTAGCCGTCCATCTCGAAGACAGGGACGCCCAGTGCCTCCATGAGGCGACGCACATGGGGAAACTGGTCCCGGAGCTCCTGCGGGGTCTCCGGGCGATGCGCTTTGTATTCCGCGAACAGCTTGTCACGGAACGTGGGGGTGGGGAGGTCGAACGTTATGACCATGTGGGTGGGCCGGTAGCTCTGGACGGTCCTGAGGACCATCTGGGCGAAGCCGTAGACCCCCCGGACGTCTTCCCCGGTCCGCCGCAGGGTGAGGGGATTCTGAATGGCGTGCCACCCTCGGTGGACCAGGGCATGGCCGTCAATGAGGAGGAGCAGGGGCTGCTCTTCCTCTAGGATCAGGCTCTGCTGCGCGCCTTCCACCTTCGCCATTGCACCCGCCCCAGGCTCCAAGTTGCGTCATTATACCAGCATGGCCGCGCCGGCATGGCGGCGGGAGGGGGGCGGCAGCACCACCGATGAGTGCAACCCCAAGGGTGAGGGGCGGCCGGGCCAGACATCGCCCGGCCGCCGCTCCATGGGCCGCAGTGCGACTGTTCCGACGCATTGACGCTTTAGCCTGGTCGCAATATCCTTCCCCCCACGTCTCCGGTCCAGACCCCAAAGCGTCCGCCGTTCAAGAGCCGAGGTGCGCTCGGGGCGGACGGCCTGCTTTTGGCCCGGCCTTGGAGTCCGGGTGCACCGGAGGCTGGCGGGGATGAAGAGGGAAGCTTCCAAGAAATCGGGAGGTGGTCGTGTCAGAGGAGAATAAGGCTATCGTGCAGAGGTTCGTGGACGGCGTCATCAATCAGAAGAACATGGCCACGTTTGACGAGGTCATTGCCTCCAATGCCGTGGCACATCACGTCCCTCCCGGACTCTCTCCCGATGTCGCAGGCTGGAAGGCGATGGTCGGAGGTATGCTGGGCGGTCTCCCCGATGCCCGGATCACCCTCGATGACGTGGTTGCGGATGGCGACAGGGTGGTGGCCCGCTGGACAATGAAGTTGACACGGCCAAGGCGTCCTATGTACTCTGTGGTTTCTGAGGGGGGACCATGGACGTCATCGAGATGGACGAGCTGACCAAGATCTATGAGAACCGCCTGGTCGCTCTGAACACCGTCAGCCTGAAGCTCGCCCAGGGGAGCATCCTGGGGCTCATTGGACCGAACGGGGCCGGGAAGAGCACGGCGCTCATGCTCATCATGGGGCTCCAGAAGCCGACGGCGGGCTCCATCAAGGTCTTCGGGCAGTCGATGTCGCTCTCTTCCGGGGACCTGCGTCGGCGCATCGGGTTCCTGCCCCAGACGGGGTCCTTCCCCCCGGACATGACCTGCATCACCTACCTGGACTAGGTGGGGAAGCTCTTCGGGATCCCACGGGAGCTGCGCAAGAAGCGGCTCTCCTCCCTCCTGTACGCCACGGACATGCTGCAGGCCTCCTCGCAACGGATCGGGCACATCTCCAGCGGCCAGCGGACCCGCCTGGGGATCGCGGCGGCCCTCATCAACGACCCGGAGCTCCTGCTTCTGGACGAGCCCACGGTGGGCCTGGACCCGGAGGGCCGCGCCTACACCATCTCCCTCATCAACGAGCTACGGAAGATGGGCAAGACGATCATCCTCTCCACCCACATCCTGCCGGACGCCGACCAGGTGTGCGACTACGTGGCGGTGCTGAACCACGGGAAGCTCATCTTCAGCGGCAGCGTGGCGGAGATGAAGCAGATCGCCTACCTGAACACCGTGGACCTGACGCTGGTGGGCGGCGACGTCGACGTCGCCATCGAGACCCTCCGCGCGAGGAGCAGCGATCTCCACTTCGACAGGCTCGGGCCGGAGGTCGTGCGCGTGGAGTTCTCCACGAGCGGGGACTTCAGCATGGCGCTGGGCTCGGTGCTGGACGAGTTGCCGCGCCACGGGGTCACGCTGAGGGCGATCCGGCAGGTGGGTGAGTTGGAGGACGCATTCATCCAGCGGCTGACCGAGGACCGCCTCCGGGGATTCTCCCGAGCCATCCGGTCATCGGACTCGATCACGGACCTGTTCCTATCGACACAGACGCCGCCATCGTCGCTGGAGAAGACGCCATGACCATCGGAGCGCAGGCGCTCGGGTCGCAGGGTCGCGTCGCCAAGCCTCGCGCGCTGACCGCCTTCCTCTCGCTGCTCCAGTACGACCTGACCATACTGGCGCGGTCGTGGGTCGTGCGCTTCTGGTTCCTGCTCACGATCGTCGGGGGCGTCGCCGCCATCCTGCTGTCGCGGAACTACGCGGACCCCAGCTCCTTCTTCGCCTCGTGGGCGCTGGTCCTGTACGCGGGCCTCGGGAGCTTCGTGGCCCTGGTCATCAGCACAAGCGCGATCTCCGCGGAGCGACCCTTCCTGGGGGTCGCCATCATCAGCCGCGGGATTGCCCCCACTCCGTACCTGCTGGCCAAGCTGGTCTCCCGATCTCTGTGCGTCCTCACCATGTTCCTCGTGGTGATTGGACCGACCCTGTTCATCGTGATGCTTCAGGGCGCGGACAACGATATGTCCGTCGCCGGCGTCGTCTTGGCCCTCACCTACTGGTCGCTGATGCTGACGGTCCTGGTGTTCCAGGGGATCACAGTGAGCGTGGTGTTCAACAACACGCTTCTGGGGGTCGTGGTGCTGGGCGTATTCTGGTACGTCTCGCTCCTGCTTCTGGCGCTGGCCTACGCAGGCGAGCTGACGCCCCAGGGAGTGCTGGGCGGACTTCCGCTGGTGCTCCAGGGCGAGTCCCTGATGATCGAGGTCTACACCATCGTCGCGCTGGGGGTGACGCCGCTGGTGGTGCTGCCCTTCGTGGCGGTCAGGGTCTTCGGCAGCCAGGACCTGTAGGCCGCGCGGCAGCCCTCGCCGGCCCCATCCAGAATCCGAGCGGCCTTGCTACCTCTCTCCGTGGATGTCCCGCCAGACCTTCAGCACGAACTTCGCGGCGAGCACCATGACCAGCAGGTTGCCCGCAAGCAGTATCGTGAACGCCTCGCGCCCGGTCGCCGCGATGGGCACCAGGACCAGGGCCGCCACCATGACGAAGAAACTCGTCAGCACCAACTCTCCGTACTCAAGTACGCGATCCAGGCGCGACATGGCCGCCCTCCCCTGAGTGCTCCGTTCCGGCTGACGCCACCACCCGTCTCCCGCGCGCCGAGCAGGCTTGTGGAAGGGCGGGGCGGAGGCCGCGCCGCGCGGGCCAGCAGGGCCTTGAGCGCGGCGCAAGTAGCCCAGCGTGACCCGGCGTGCGTGACTCCCACGCGCATGGCACGGCTGGCCGCGCCGCCCGGTGGCGGCGCGGCGTGAAGCGTGGCGAAGGGAAGCGGCCTAGCTCTGGACCTGGGCGGTCTGCAGTTGCTCCAGGCTGTCCAGACCACGGCGGACGCTGTTCAGCACCGCGGAGAGGTGCTGCTCCAGGTCTCGCAGCGTCTCGTGAGCGTAGGTGTTCGCCTCAGTGACGCGGCCATCGCCGAAGCCCTGGGCCTCCTGCATGGTCTGGTGGGCCTTGCGCTGGGCGTCCTGAAGGAGGGCGTCGGCGCGCTGCTTGGCATCGGACAGGACCTCTTCGGCCTGCTGCCGGGCAGCCGAGCTGATCTCGCTCTCGTCCACCTTGTTCCGGGACTCCTCCTCGGCGGAGGCCTTGATGCGGCGCGCGTCCATGAGGGACTGGTTGATCAGCGCCTCGCGCTTCTCCAGCACCTCTTCCGCCTCCTGGATGTCCTTGGGGATGTCCAGGCGAATCTGGTCCACCAGCTCTAGGACCTTGTCCAGGTCCATGAGCACCTTGCGGGTCTTTGGGACCCGTCCGGCGGAGGTGGCCAGGGATTCGAGCCGGTCCACGTGATTCAGGATCTCCATGGGGCTCCTTTCATCCAGCGGCCCTTACTGGGCCGAACCTTGCAGCTTGGCCCGCAACGCCCGGTCCACGTCCGGGGGGACAAGGTGGGAGACGTCACCGCCAAGCCCGACTACCTCTTTCATCCTGGAGGAGCTGAGGAACTGCCACTCCAGGCTACTCATGAAGAAGACCGCATCCAGGTCCGGGGCCAGGTTCTTGTTCATGAGGGCCATGTCGAACTCGTAATCGAAGTCGGAGCCGGCCCGCAGGCCACGGAACATGACCTGGGCGCCGACGCTGCGCACGTACTCGACCAGAAGGCCGGTGAACGACGTCACCTGGATATTGGGCACATGGGACACGGCCTCGCGGCAGAAGCCCACGCGCTCTTCTACGTTGAACACGACGCGTTTGGGCGAGTCCTCATAGATTGCGATGATGACCTTGTCGAACGCCTTGCTCGCGCGCACGGCGATGTCCACATGGCCGTTGGTGATGGGGTCGAAGGTTCCGGGATAGACTGCGGTCACCATGGCTAGTTCGCGCCTCCGTGCTGATAGATGGTCAAGGATGTGTCCCCGTAGCGACGCCGCGTGAGCACGGTGAGGTCCCCGACAACGTCAGGCATCGTTGCCCTACGTCCGTGCTCCAAGGCCAGGATGCCCTCCTCCGCCACGAGCGCCGAGCCGGCGATTCGCTCCAATAGCGCCGCCGTCCCCGCGTAGGCGTAAGGGGGATCCATGACAACCAGATCGTAGGGTCCCGTGAGGAAGCCAAGGGCTCGCTCCACCCGCGTCCAGTGCACGTGCGTCACGGGCTCGTGACCTTGCGCCCGCAGCCCGGCCCGGAGGGCGACGCACTGGCGGAGGTTGCTCTCGACGAAGTCCACCCGAACGGCGCCACGGCTGAGGGCCTCAAGGCCCAGCGCCCCGGTCCCGGCGAAGAGATCCAGCACACGCGGCTGGTGCAAGTGGGGCGCGAGGATTCCGAAGAGGGCACCACGGACCAGACCCGAGGTTGGGCGTGTCCCGGTGCTCCGGACAGACCTGAGGGAGCGGCTTCCCGTGCTGCCGCCAACTAGACGTACTCGCATCTACCTCACCCCTTGGGCCGCCGGGTCTCCGAGCGCTTCGCCCCCTTCGTGGGGCTGGCCCGCTGCCAGGGGGGTTATCATCGAGGCGCCCCCACAAGGGGGACCCTATCTCAGCGCGGGATTTTATCACCCACCCGCAGGTTTGTAAACCCCACCACCACGCCGGCAGTGCCTCCGGCGACACCCTCGGCCTCATTCTGATACACTCGGGGCTGCTTCGCCCCCAGTCTGCCGGTCCCCGGAGCGGCTACGTCGCGCAGCTGGTTGGGCGGGGAACGACACCGCTGAACGTCCGGCGCGGAGAGCTCCCGGAAGGGGCGGGGCCGCGGCCCGCGCAGTTGAAAGGTCCCTTGATGAAAGCCGTCATCCTGGTCGGTGGGGAGGGCACGCGGCTGAAGCCGCTGACCCTCGGCACACCGAAGCCCGTGGTGCCCGTGGCGAACCGGCCGTTCTTGGCGCACGTGATCGCCATGCTGGGACGCGCGGGGGTGGACGGCGTCGTCCTCGCCACGGGCTATCTGCCGGAGGTCATCGAGGGCCGGCTGCGCCAGGGCGGAGACAATGGCGTCCAGCTAACCTACTCGGTGGAGGAGGCCCCCCTGGGCACGGCGGGAGCGGTGAAGCTGGCCGAGGCCCAGATCGACGGGACCTTCGCGGTGCTCAACGGCGACATCTTCTCCGACCTGGACCTGCGGGCGATGATCGCCTTCCACCGATCCCGAGGGGCCGCGGCCACCATCGCCTTGACCTGGGTGGCCGATCCCTCCGCGTTCGGCGTGGTGGAGGCCGACGACGACGGCCGGGTGCGCCGTTTCGTGGAGAAGCCGCCACCGGGCCAGGCCGCTTCCCACTGGATCAATGCGGGCGTCTACGTGCTGGAGCCAGAGGTGCTGGGGCTGGTCCCATCGGGCGAGCCGTACATGTTCGAGCGGGGCCTCTTCCCGACCCTCCTGGAGCGGGGAGACCCCGTATACGGGTTCCGCCACCCGGGTTACTGGCTCGACATGGGGACGCCGGGCAAGTACCTCCAGCTGAACGAGGACCTGCTACGGGGGAGCGCCGAGTCGCCCCTGGTGTCGCCCTTCTCCGAGAGCGAGGTGCGCACCGAGGGCGCGGCGGACGTCCATCCCACCGCCCGTCTGTCCGGCCCCGTACTGCTTGGCGACGGCTGCCGGGTCGGCGCGGGGGCGCGCATTCAGGGGTCGGTGGTCTTGGGGACGGGGTGCTCCGTGGGGGAGGGGGCGGTTGTCGAGCGGGCGGTGCTGTGGGACGGCGCGGAAGTGGGACCGGGGGCGCGCGTGTCGCGGTCTGTTCTGGGCGGCGGGGTCAGCGTGGGTGCGGGCGTTCTGCTGGCCGACTCGGCGCTGGTGGGCCACCTTGGCCGGGTCGTCATAGACGGCTGACGCACCGAGCGTGGCGGAATCGCAGCCAACCATTGATGGCAAAGGGAGAGGGGCGCCCGCTAACGGGCGCCCCTCTCGTTGAATCCTTTGCGGATCGGTCTAGCTAGGCCTTCACCCACTGGGGAAGGATTACGCCGCCCCGCTCCTCGAACACCACTTTCACCGGCATTCCAACGTAGAGCTCCTCGTCCGCTGCGTCGAGGATGTTCCCGACGAACCGGACGTCGCCTACCTCGGGCAGCTCGATGATGGCCACGTTGTAGGGGCCCCGCTCAACCAGGGACGGGTGCACGGGGTGGATGCAGATGATGTAGCTGTAGATCTTGCCCTTCCCTTCCACCGGGGTCAGATGGTGGTTGAAAGAACGGCAGTTGAAGCAGAGCGGCGCCGGGGGGTTGGTGAACGTGCCGCAGTCCGAGCACTGCTGGACTACGAACTCCTTGTTCTGGATCCGCGCCCAGAAGTCTTTAGTGTCGATCTCGTCCAAGCTAGGAAGCGGCATTGCATCGGGCAGGTACGCCATTGCTACTACCTCCGCAGAATAGAGTCGGTGACGGGGGTGACCCCGGGGCCGCTGGCCACCAAGGCAATCTCGGCCCCTTCCACCTGCATGGTGGAGGTGCCGCGCATCTGCCGGGTTGCCTCGGTGATGAGCTCGAAGCCGTGAATGTAGGCCTCTGCCAGGTTGCCACCGCTGGTGTTGATGGGGCACTTGCCGTTCGGCCAGTCGATTGCCCCGCTCTGCACGTAGTCCCCGCCCTCGCCGACCTTGCAGAAGCCGTGCTCTTCCAGGGAGATGAGGACCATGCTGGTGAAGTTCTCGTAAATCTGCGCCACGTCAATGTCGTCAACGGTGATGCCCGCCTGGGCGTACAGCCGGTTGGCGACACCCGAGCCCCGGTCCGGGCCGAAGTTGGCGGAGGCCATCTCGGCGGCGAAGGGGTTGTCCCCGGCGCGGTACTGGTTCCCGGAGGCGGCGGACATGATGTACACGGGAGGCTGTTTCAGGTCCCGTGCCCGCTCGGCGGAGGTGATGAGCACCGCCGCCGCGCCGTCGTTCTCCTGGCAGCAGTCGTAAAGGTGCATCGGGTCCGCAATCATCCGCGAGTTCTGGTGGTCCTCAAGGGTGATGGGCCGGCCGTACATGACTGCCCGGGGGTTCCGGTTGGCGGCCCGGTAGCACTGGACCGCAATGCGGCCCCAGTCCTCACTCTTGGTGCCGTACAGGGCCATGTGCCTTCGGCCCCGGATGGCGCCGATGGACTGAGGCGGGGTCATCAGGCCGTAAGGGGCCGAGAATGCCGCGCCGCCGCCGATTCGGCCGCCCGCACGCGACTGGCCGAAACGACCGAACTGCCCCTGGCAGAGGGACCGGAACGCAATCACGTAGTCGGCCGAACCCGTGGCAACCGCCATCACGGCGTTCATCACGGCTCCCGACCCACCGCCGCCGCCGCCGCCCCATTGCATGATGGAGCACTTCAGCTCGTCGACACCCAGAGCGGCCGCCAAGCGGGGCGCCCCGTTGCGGTCGTCGGAGTAGGAGCAGAAGCCGTCGAGCTTCTTCGGGTCCAAGCCCGCGTCTTCGCACGCGCCCAGGGCGGCTTCACAGGCGAGCTGGAACTCGCTCTTTGTGGCCCTGCCCCACCGCATGTACTTCCCGTCCTCGAGCCCTTCACCGATTCCGGCGATAGCGGTCTTGTCTCTGGGGTACCACTCCCCAATGCCCAGGTCTGCTGCCATCGGCACGCCTCCTCCTGCGAGTTTCCTTGCCCGCTATTCCAGGCCCCACTTGGGAGCCCGGTCCTCATACGCTGCCCACCCGCTGCCAGCCATTCCCGCCGCTGCGGGACGCACTCCGGCCGGGGATGAGCCTCGGACGCGCGGAACTTAGCAAAGAAACGGGGCGTTGTCAACAGCAACGCCGCCGCGGCCTCGGTCGCGCCGCCTTCAGCGCCTCGCGCGCAGGCGGATTCGATTCGAACGGTCCAGCTTGAATCGCCCGGCGCCCTGCGGCATGGATGATGCAGGATAGCGCAGGGCGCCCAGGCCGTGGGCGCGCCCGCTACGCTGGCGCCATCGTCGCGCGACGGGGTATCCTGAGTACGGGCAAGCCGAGACGCAAGGGCCGGGTCTCCGGGAGGCAGTGAGAGGAGTAGCGCCGTGCCAGAGGTCGCCGATGTCGGGGAGTCGCTACAGCGGGTCGTCGACAACGTGAACCGGGTGGTGATAGGGAAGCGTGAGGCCGTGCAGCAGGCTGTCATCGCCTTGCTATGCGGGGGTCACGTGCTCATCCAGGACGTGCCCGGAGTCGGCAAGACCCTGCTGGCCCGGAGCGTGGCTCGCTCCGCCGCGTGCTCCTTCAAGCGGATCCAGTTCACGCCGGACCTGCTCCCCAGCGACATCACGGGCGTCAACGTCTACAACCAGCGCTCCGGCGATTTCGAGTACCACCCCGGCCCCATCGTGGCGCAGATGGTCCTGGCGGACGAGATCAACCGCGCGGTGCCGAAGACCCAGTCCGCCCTGCTGGAGGCGATGGAGGAGAGCCAGGTCACGGTGGACGGCGTGACCCACCCCCTTCCACGCCCATTCCTGGTGATGGCGACGCTCAACCCGATCGAGTACGAGGGGACGTTTCCGCTGCCCGAGGGCGAGCTGGACCGCTTCTTCCTGCGCATCTCCCTGGGGTACCCACGCTTCGAGGACGAGGTGGCTATCGTGGAGCAGCAGCTCCAAGGCCACCCCATCGACTCGCTGGAGCCCGTCATCTCGCCTGAGGGCGTGCTGGAACTCCAGGCCGCCGTGCGGAACGTCTTCGTGGACACGCTCATCACGCAGTACATCGTGGCTCTGGTGGAGGCCACGCGGGCGCACCCGGACGTGGACCTTGGGGCTTCGCCCAGGGGCTCGCTAGCTCTCCGCCGCGCGGGCCAAGCCCTGGCCCTGGTCCAGGGCCGAGACTACGTCCTGCCGGACGACGTGAAGGAGATGGCCGAGCCGGTGCTGGCCCACCGCATCTTCGTCTCGCCCTCGGCGCGCATGCGGAGCGTAGACGGACGCAGCGTGGTGCAAGCAGCCCTGGAAGACACGCCGGTGCCCGGGGTCCGCTCCCGCGAGCCCCAGTTGCCGAGTAGCCGTGGATGAAGTGCCGTCCAACCCGGTTCCACATTGCCCTTCTGCTCCTGGTGCTGGCCCAGCTCTATAGCCTCGCCACCGGCTTCGCCGTCTTCTCTCGGCTCACCTACCTGCTCGCCGCCGCCCTCGTCACCGCCTATCTGTGGAGCCGTCTGAGTCTGCGGGGGATCCAGGTAAGCATCCGTTGGACCACGTCCCGGGCCCGCGTCGGGGACTCCCTGGCCGGCTGGATGGAGGTCGCCAACGACGGCCGCTTCTCCAAGCCGTTCCTGGAGATCCAGGAGCTGACCACGGTGCCCGGCCTCCACCCGGGCCGCGTGATCAGCATCGACCCCCACACGGTCCAGGGATGGAGCAGCCGCGTGGTCGCCCGGCGTCGCGGGGTCTTCACCGTAGGCCCCGTGGAGGTGACGGCGGGCGACCCGTTCGGGATCTTTCGCCACGTGGCCAGCTTCTCGGAGCCCCACGAGGTGCTGATCTACCCAGCCACCGAGCCCCTGCCGGGGTTCCGGCCAATCATGCTGGGGGTGCCGGGGGACGGGTACGGCCAGAGGGTGTCGCTCCAGGCCACTCCCAGCGTCTCCCACATCCGCGAGTACCTCCCCGGCGACGGCCTGGGCAAGATCCACTGGCCGACCACCGCCCGAACCGGAACGCTGATGGTCAAGCAGTTCGACGAGGAGGTGGGGAACGATCTGTGGCTGCTGCTGGACCTGGACGGAGGCGCCCACGTCGGCGTGGGGGAGGACGGCACGGAGGAACACGCGGTGATCGCCGCCGCGTCCGTAGCCGACCGCGCCCTGGGGCTGGGAGTCCCGGTGGGGCTGATCGCCTCCGGCGCCGAGCCATTCCACATCCCGGCGGACCGCGGCCCGGACCAGATGTTCCGCATCCTGGACGCCCTGGCCCGGGTCCGGGCGGGCGGCGACCGCTCCCTTGAGGCGACCCTTGGGAGCGACCAGGCGCGTCGTCGCCGGGGCAACATGATGATCATCACGCCGTCCATGAGCCCCGGCTGGGCAAGGTCGCTTGGGGGAATGCTGGGGAACCCCTCGCAGGTCGTGGCGGCGCTCCTGGACCCTGTCTCCTTCGGCGGAGAGGCGCCCGTCGAGCCGATGGTGGCCCTCCTGGCGGAGAGAGGGGTCCGGAGCCACGTGCTGCGGCGCGGCGCCCCACTCGCGGAGGCTTTCGCCAGCGGGCCGGCCCAGGGGCCGTCGGCGAGGAGCGCTACCAGCCGCGGCGCAGGGGCGCGCCCATGAGCACGCAAGCGGCGGCCCCGAGCGCCCCGCGCGTTTACGAGCCGGCCTCATGGCTCATCTGGCTGTACCTGCGCTTCACGCCTTCCGAGGGCTGGTACACCCTGGTCATCCTGCTTGGGTCCCTGTACTCGGTCGTGTGGACCGTCGGGCGGGCCGACTGGGTGGACTCGCCCTCGCTCACCAGCCTGGTCACGCTGAGCGTCCTGGTCGGGCTGGTGGCCGCGAAGCTCCGCCGGTATCCGTTCCTGCTCCATCTCGGCGCGATGGTGGGCGGGGCCGCGGTGATCTACTGGCAGACGGCCGCGCTCTCGGAGCTCCCCGGGGCACTGGACCGCTTCCTGGTGCTGAACTCGCGGGTTCAGGCCTGGTTGCAGGCAGCCACCGGAGGCGGCATCAGCACGGACACGGTGGTGTTCGTCTTCGCCCTTGGCGGGCTGACGTGGATCACCGGCTACGTCTCGGCCTGGGCGATCTTCCGGCACCGGAACCTGTGGATCGGGGTGCTGCCGGGCGCGGTCGGGCACCTGACCAACCTGAGCTACCTGCCCGATCGGTGGGTGCCGCACCTCTTCCTCTACCTGTTCTTCGCCCTGTTGCTGGCCATCCGCATGACCGCGCTGGCTCGCTCCGCCCGCTGGGACCGACAGCAGGTCCGGTACTCGGATACCTACGGCCCTACCTCCGTGTACCACGCCGTGTGGTACGTATCCATTGTGGTCCTCATCGCGGCGCTGATCCCGTTCCAGCCTCCCGCGGCCCCCATGCTGCGCGCCGCTTGGAACGATATCCGCTCCCCCTTGGACGACCTGGAGCTCCACGTGGCGCGGCTCTTCTCGGGCCTCCCGTCCCGCAAGCCCACGCCCTTCCGCACCTTCGGCAGCTACCTCCCTTTCCAGGGGGCCATCTCTCTGGGGGACCAGCCGCTCTTCCTCGTCGACTCCCCCAGTCCCTCCTACTGGCGCTCTCAGGCGTACGCCACTTACACGTCCCAGGGGTGGATCGCCGGCGACCTGGAGGCGAGGCCATCCAACTGGTCGCACCCGCTGGCGGCGTCGGATGGCGTGAGCGCGGTCACCGAGATGGAGTACACGGTCACGTCCCTCTTCTCCGCCAACGGGCTGCCAATGACCGCGCTGCCCGTGAGCGCCCCCGCGCCCTTCTCGGTCCGCGTGCTGACGCCGGAGTCGCACTGGCTGCCGCTGGACCCCTCACCGGGGGAGGCCGACGCCCTCCCCGACGACCTAGCGGAAGCGCTGGCCCTGCTCACCCGGCTCTACGCGTCGGGGGCCCTGGGCCGAAGCCCAGCGGATATCCTCTACCGAGCACTGCCTGCGGACGTCGCCGTGACCGGCCTTGCGCACCTGGCTTCGGGGCGTGAAGGCGTGACCTCCGTGACCCTGGTGTCGCCCACCGGGGTCGATGAATACCTGGCCGCTCTCGAGGCTGCGTTCCTGGAAAGCGCGGGTGAGTTCATCGGGGTGCAGGTCGCCCGACGCCCGCCCGCGCCCGCCGACGTGCTGGGCCTGACCAGCCCCCGCCGGGTGCGCCCCGGCGAGCTCTACACGTTCACGTCCCGCCGCTCCACCGCCTCCGAGGGTCAGCTCCGCGGGGCTTCCACCAACTACCCGGGCTGGGTGACCGACACGTATCTCCAGCTCCCGGAATCGCTGCCGGAGCGGGTCCGTGACCTGGCAGCCTCGATCACAGAGGGCGCCGACAATCCGTACGACATGGCCGTGGCCATCGAAGACTACCTCAAGACGCTGGAGTACGACCTGAAGATCCCGGCGCCACCCTTCGACGGGGACGGGGTGGACCACCACCTGTTCACGCTCCGCCGCGGCTATAGCGACTACTTCGGCTCGTCCATGGCGGTGATGCTGCGCGCGACGGGGGTGCCGGCCCGCATGGTGGCGGGCTACGCCTCGGGCGAGCGGGAGGACGGCTCGGGCTCGTTCGTTGTCAGGGACCGCGACAGCCACGGCTGGGCCGAGGCCTACTTCCCAGGATACGGCTGGATCGAGTTCGAGCCGACCCCCGGCCGGACGCTGCCCGCCGGGCCGCGCGACGACGACGACGGCCTGGCTTCGTTGCTCGGGATCGCGGGGGTGAGCCCCGATGAGGAGTTCCTGGAGGAGGACCTGCTGGTCGGGGAGACGACTATCTCCTCGGCCCTGCCGGTCCCGGGGGAAGGCGTGGGAGGATCCTTGGCCGTCGCCGCGGTCTCCGTCGCCCTCGCCGCGGGCGTCGTGGGGCTGGGGCTCTGGCTGCTATACAGGCGCGTGACGGTGTTTGCGATGACCCCGGAGGCCGCGTTCGGCCGCGTCATCCTGCTGGGCAGACTCGCGGGGAAGCGCCATGTGGCGAACGAGACGCCGTCCGAGTTCGCCCGGCGCCTGGGCACCGCTGCTCCGGGGGCGGAGGACGACCTCCGCTTCCTGGGGAGCGCATACGCTCATGCGCGCTACGGCGGTCCAGGGGCGGTCGAGGGCGAGTCCGACCAGGTGGCGCGGGCGTGGGCTCGGGTCCGACGCGCCCTTCTGCTTCGGGCGCTCTGGCGCTTGTCGCCGCTGCGGTAGACCGGACCGCGGGCGGTCCGGGAAGGGGGACGACATGAGTGGCTACACGTACGACCTATTCCGAACGGAGTTGGGCTGGGTCGGGCTGCTGGGCTCGCCTCGTGGTCTTCGCGGCAGCACCCTGCCCGTCGCCACCAGGGAGGCGGCGCTGTCGGAGCTGGGGCCGGAGGTCGGCGCCGCCCGCCACGACCCCACCGCCCTGGTGGGCGCTCGCGAGGCGGTCTTGGCCGCGCTGGAGGGCCGTACCGGCGGCCCGGAGGTGCCCCTGGACCTGGAGGGCGCGCCGCCCTTCTTCCAGGCCGCGTGGGAGGCGTGCCAGGCCATCCCCCGGGGGGAGACCCGTAGCTACGGCTGGCTGGCGTTGGCGGCGGGGCGCCCGGGGGCGGCGCGGGCCGCGGGCCAGGCGATGGCCCGCAATCGGCTGGCGCCACTGGTACCTTGCCACCGGGTCGTCGGAGGCGACGGCAGTCTACACGGCTACGGCGGCGGCCTTCCCCTCAAAGCCCGGCTGTTGTCGCTGGAAGCCCGCGCCGCCAGCTAGGCCTCGCAGGTCGCCGAGGCGTCGCCACCCTTTGGCGCGGCCCGGCCCCGACCCGGCGGCACGGCCGGCGCTCCGTTGACTCACACCGCGCCCGGCCCGTATGATGAGGGCCACACCGGGAAGGGGACACACCGCATGGCCCTCACCGTTACGCCGATCGTAGTCCGCGAGGGCGCCCTCGCCGGCGACGCCGCCCCTCTCATCTCCACGTTCTCCGGCCGCGGGCTGCTCGACCAGGTCCAGTTCCACGCCCTGGGCGAGTCCATGGCGGCCGATCCCGAGGAGCGGATCGAGGCGGCCCTTGTCGCCCTGGCGCGCGCCCTGGCGAACGAATCGCGCTCGGCCCTGACTTCGGCCCTCCCGCGGGCGCTACAGTCCTGCCACCGAGAGCTGGTCAAGGGCAACGAGCCCCTCACAATGGCCGCCCGCGTCGGCGTCGGCCTCACATGCTTGGCCCTCCGGGACGACGAGGTGTACGTAGCCTCGGGCGGTCCCGGCCTGGTCTACGTCCGGGATCGGCACGGGGTGCGCCGCCTCCCGGGTCCGCCCGAGGGCGCCGGGTCGCTCGGCACGGCCGAGGGCGATGTCGACATCGCCATGGACCGCCACCCCATCGGTCGGGGGGAGGCGCTGCTGGCCGGGGGAAGCGCCCTGGAGGCGGCGGTCGGCCACGAAGGCCTCCAGGCAATCCTGGCATCCGCCCCCCGGGAGGCCGCCAAGAAGCTGGCGCTGCTCATGGGGGACCAGCCCCTCTACGTGGCCCTCCTGGTGACCCCCGAGGGCGGATAGGGCGCAGGCGCTCACCAACTACTCTCCCATCGAGTACGCATGCTCTTGCTAGGCATCGAAACCTCCTGCGACGAGACCGCCGTGGCCGTGGTGGCCGACGGCCGCCGCGTGCTCTCCAACGTCATCGGCTCGCAGGTGGAGCTGCACGCCCGGTACGGCGGCATCGTCCCGGAGGTCGCGTCCCGGCAGCACCTCCTGTCGATGGTGCCCGTCTACCGCTCCGCCCTGCGCGACGCGGGCATCGCGCCCCAGGAGCTCCACGGCATCGCGGTGACGGCGGGGCCGGGCCTGGCCGGGGCGCTCCTGGTCGGGGTGAACTTCGCCAAGGGCGTCGCGCTGGGGCTCGGCCTGCCCCTCTTCGGGGTCAACCACCTGGAAGGACACATCCACGCCGCCTGGCTGGAGGAGGGAGTGGACCCGGCGGAGGAGCCGGGACTCCCGCTTGTGTGCCTGCTCGCCTCCGGTGGCCACACGGAGCTGGTCCTGATGCGCGGCCACGGCGACTACGAGCACCTGGGTCGGACGCGTGACGACGCCGCCGGCGAAGCCTTCGACAAGGCCGCGCGAGTCCTCGGCCTGGGCTTCCCAGGCGGCCCCGCGATCCAGCAGCTCGCGACCGAGGCCAGCGACCCCACGCGCCTGCCTCGCGCCTGGCTGGGCGACAGCCTGGAGTTCAGCTTTTCCGGCGTCAAGACCGCGCTCCTCCGCGCCGCCCAGTCCGTTTCGCCGCCCGGACCCGCGGCTCCGCAAGGCCACGAGGGGCTCTCCACGGCCGAGGCGGCGAACTTCGCGGCAGGGTTCCAAGAGGCGGTGGTGGACGTGCTGGTCGGCAAGACGGTGGAGGCGGCACGGCGGCACGGCGCGCGCGGGATTCTCCTCGGGGGGGGCGTGGCCGCCAACACAATGCTCCGGGAGCGGATGCGGGAGCGCTCGCCCGTGCCGGTCATCATGCCCCGGCCCGCCCTCTGCACGGACAACGGGGCGATGCCGGCGGCCTCCGCTTATTTTTCGCTCCAGAGGGGTGTGCCCCCCTCGCTGGACGTGGACGCAGTCCCCAACCTCCGCCTCGCCTAAGACCCTTCAGGGACCCTTCGGGTCTTTCGCTACCTGACGGCAGGGTGCCCGCGGTTCCTTGGGCGCCTCGGGCTACTTGTCGTCTTACACGGTTCCGTGTATTCTTCACTGTGGGGGAGCGTCGGCGCGTACCACCGGGTTTCGGCGCTCGTCCCCCTGACGGGCGGGAGGACGGGGCGAGGGGAGGCCGCGCGGTGGCCAGCGGAAAGAAGGACAAGGACAGGGAAGGCGGCGGTCGGTCGGGGGCGTGGGACCCGGACGGCGTCCGCCGCCTTCGACAGTACCTGAGCCGCACCCAGGCTGAGCTGGCGGAGGAGCTTGGGGTGCGCCAGCAGACGGTCAGCGAGTGGGAGACGGGGCTCTACCGTCCCCGCGGCGCCTCCGCGACCGTCCTCAACATCATTGCCGAGCGCGCCGGTTTCTTGTATAGGGCTGGCGCCGAGGACACGCAAGGCGCGCCACCGGATCACAAGGGCGCCGATGGCGCTTCCCACGGTGAGCCAGACGGCGCGGCCCCCAGCCACGACGGGGCGAAGCCCCAGTGAGCGCAAAGCGCTCGGGGAGCGGGCTGGCACGCCCGGCAGAGCGAGCGCGAAAGACTCTGGGAGAGCGGGCGGTCGCGCGGCTGTGGCGCGATTCCTCCCCACGCCTCCCTCCCCTGGTGTGCGACGACGGCACACGCGTCCGAGTCATCTACCCCGGCCGGCCCAGCTCCGCCGCGGGTCCCGACTTTAGGGACGCCCTTCTGGAGACGGGCAACGGCGATCTTCTGCGCGGGGACGTCGAGCTCCACCTGCGAACCCGGGACTGGCGCGCCCACGGCCACGGGACGGACCGGCGGTACAACGGCGTGGTGCTCCACGTAGTGCTGTGGCCCCACTCCGGCTCTGGCCGCCCCAGCCCCATCGTCCTGGCCTCGGGCGACCGCGTCCCCACCGCAGCCCTCTTGCCGTCGCTGATCTCCCTCGAGTCCACACCTCGTCATCCTCCCGAGCGGCACGCCGCCCTGGAACCGGCGGAGCGCCTGCCCATCGCCCTACGCGAGGATCTGGCGGCAAGGCCACGGCCAAACGATGCCGTGGCGCAAACGTTCCGCCGTTCCCCAGCGGTCCCCGAGTTCGCCTCCGAACCCCCTTCGGAGGACCGAGCTACCCAGGTCGCACCAGCGCCGGTGCTCCCGCTCGCGGCCGCGGTCGGCCCGGACCTGCAAAAGACCCTGGAGCGAGCGGGCGACGCCCGCTTCCTGGCCCGGTCCAGGGCGTTCCACCGGGCCCTTCGGGCCTCTCCCTTGGGGGAAGCGGCAGAGGAGGCATTGTACTGCGGGCTCATGGAGGCGCTCGGGTACAGCCGCAACCGCGCGCCGTTCGTCGCGCTGGCCCAGGGCCTGCCGCTCCGCGCGCTTCGGCGACACCTGCTGGGCGTGGGGGTGGCGGACCGTCGCATCACGCTCCACGCGCTGCTGCTTGGGGCCGCGGGGCTCCTGGACCCATCGGACGACCCACCGCCCGCCCCCCTCGCCAAGGCCGGGCACGTCCCAGGTCCCAGCGAGTTGTGGCTGGCGTCCGGCCTGACCCCCGTGCTGGGCCTGGACGCGTGGCGCCTCTTCCGAATCAGGCCCGTAAACCACCCCCGGCGCAGGCTGCTGGGCGCCGCTGTCCTCCTGGACCGCGGGTGGGAGCGAGGGCTGCTGGCGGACGTGGCGAACCGCGTGATGGCCGGGCAAGTCGCGGAGGTCCGAGCGGGACTGGTGGCCAAGGAGCCCGCGTCCGGCGAGACGCTCATCGGCTCCGGACGGGCGGGCGACATCGCGGTCAACGTCTTTCTCCCCCTTGTCCACGCGTGGTGGCGGCTGGGCGACCGCCCGGAGGCCGCCCGAGCGGCCCAGCGCCTGTATCGGGCGTGGCCCCCGCTCCAGGAGAACGAGGTGACGCGTGAGATGACGGAGCGGCTTGCCGCGCTGCCCTCGGCGCGGGGCTCCCCCATCCGCGGGACGACGGCGCGCCGACAGCAAGGCATGATGGAGCTGTACTCACGACTCTTCGAAAAGGGTTGAGCGGGGGTCAGGAAGGCTCGACGGCCTCGATCGTCCCCTCGGGGCTCGCCTCCAGGAGCGCGGTGAATGGGTAGCCGCGGCGTCGGATCTCCTCGTCGCCGCCCTGGTGTCGGTCCAGCACGACGGCCACGCCCACCACGCGGCACCCCTCGGCCTCCGCCGCGGCGATGGCCCGGAAGAGCGAGCCGCCGGTGCTGCACGAGTCGTCCAGGACGACCACGCTGTCGCCGGGCGCGAGCGGCCCCTCGATGAGCCGCCCGGTCCCGTGGCCCTTCGCCTCGCCGCGGACCAGGAAGCCGCGCACGGGCGAGCCGGCCAGCTGGCCAGCGAGGACCACCGCCCCCACGATCGGGTCCGCGCCCAGTGTCGGCCCGCCGATGGCCGTTGCGCCGCTCGACACCGCCTCGCGCAGCATCTCCTGGCTCACCAGGTCGGCCCCCTCCGGGTCCAGGGTCAGCAGCCGCCCGTCGAAGTAGAAGCTGCTCCGCTCCCCAGAGGAGAGGACGAAGTCGCCTTCCATGATGGCTCCCAGCTCGCGGGCCCGCTCCAGGATCCGCTTCCTTCGCTCGATTGTCACGCCGTCGCCTCCTTGCGATAAAGCCCATGTCGCTCGATGTACCGCTCCACGCCCGCGGGCACCCAGTAGCGCACCGGACGCCCCTCCGCGACGCGGCGGCGGACCTCGGTGGCGCTGATGCCGATCTCCGGGCCGTTGAGGGCGACTATGCGCTCCCCCGCGCCCGGACAGAGCCTCTCGAGCCCCTCCGGCGTCCGTAGCGGGTGCCCCGGGCGAGTGACCGCCACCATCGTGCAGAGGGCCAGTACCCGTTCGGGCGAGCGCCACCGGGGCAGGTCCGCGAGGGTGTCCGCGCCGACGATGAAATAGAGGTCCGTGTCGTCGCCAAGCTCGCTTCGGAGCCCCTCCAGCGTATCCACGGTGTACGACGGCCCTGGCCGGTCCAGCTCGACGGTCGACACGTCGAACAAGGGGTTCCCTCGCACCGCCGCTCGCAGCATCGCCAGGCGGCGTCTCCCGGACGCCGACGGCTCGTCCGCTCTCAGGTACGGGCGGCCGGCCGGGATGAACAGCACTCGGTCCAGGGCGAGGCGGCCGGCGGCCTCCTGGGCGATGATAAGGTGCCCCAGGTGGACCGGGTCGAAGGTGCCCCCGAGGATACCCAGCCTCATGCGCCCCCCTTTTCGTAGCGGCGGCCTATGGGGAGGCCCCCCAATCGAATTCCCACGCCCCCACACGCACTTGATCGCCCGCGCGGACTCCGGCCGCCGCGAGGGCCTTCACGAGCCCCAAGCGGCCGAGCTCTCGGAAGAGCTGGGGGGGTATCCGCGGGTCGTCCGTGTCGGCCAGGGCCACCAGCCGCTCGGCGCGCGCCGAGCGGACCCGGAGAGCCTTCGGTCCCTCCCTCACGATCTCGGCACGGGCTGGCCGCCGCCTAGGCACAACCGGCGGCGGCCTCTGGCCCTCCTTCGCCTCGGCCCCTCGGGCGGCCACGACCCTTGCCGCGACGTCGCGAAGCAGCGCGTCGATTCCCTCCCCGGTCGCGGCGGACATCGGAATTACCATCGCGCCGGACGCTTCGAACCCTGCCACGAGCGAGGGCAGCCTCTCGTGGACCTCCGGCAGATCGACCTTGTTGACCACCACCACGCCGGGCCTATCTCCCAGGCCGTGGCTGTATGCCGCCAGCTCCGCGCGGACATCGGAATAGTCGCCGATGGGATCGTCCGAGCTTCCGTCAACGACGTGAATGAGAAGCTTGGTGCGCTCGGCGTGCTGCAGGAACTGGATCCCCAGGCCAACCCCCAGGTGCGCGCCCTCCAGGAGGCCCGGGATCTCCGCGATGACGAACTGGGTCCCAGCGACGAACACGACGCCCAGCACCGGCTCCAGGGTCGTGAACGGATAAGCTGCCACCTTGGGCCGCGCCCTGGACACTCTAGCGACGAGGCTCGACTTTCCTGCGTTCGGCTTCCCAACGACGCCCACGTCGGCCAGCAGTCGCAGCTCAAGCCGCAGCCGACACTCCTCGCCTGCCTCGCCCGCCTCGCACAGAAGCGGCTCCTGGTAGTCCGGCGCTACGAACCACGCGTTCCCTCGGCCTCCATCGCCTCCCCTCGCCACCATCACGCTCGCTCCAACCTTGGCCAGATCCTCCGTCTCTTCCGCAACACCGGACCGTACCCACGTGGCCACCGTGCCCGGGGGCACGGGCACCACCAGCGCCGCCCCATCCGCGCCGTGCTTGTTGCTTCCGCGACCCCGGCCCCCCTTCTCGGCCGCGTACGGCTTCCCGGTGGCCAGGTGATACAGCGTGTTCATGTCGGCAACCGCCTCGAGCCAAACGGCGCCGCCTCTCCCCCCGTCGCCGCCGTCCGGGCCGCCCCGCGGCACGTACTTCTCCCGACGGAAGCTCCGAGCCCCATCTCCCCCCCCACCCGATCTAACCACAATCTCTGCCCGGTCGATCACCGTTCACCTTCCTGTCTCCCGGTATTATAGCGCACCCCCCTCTCCTTTCCCTCTATCAGGGTCTCAAATCAGGAGAAGGAGGAATGGAGAAGTATGAAGAAGACAGTGGCGGAACTAGTGGGAGCGGCGTGGAAAGTGCGGAGGCCGGCTTGCTCAGGAAGTGGGTTCGCGGGGAGGCCCAGAAAGAGGCCTCGTGGGCAGGGGGGCGAAGACCAAAGGACACGGCGTGGCCGCGATAGGGAGAAGGAGGTGGCAGGGAAGGGGCGAAGGACCGTAAGATGTTAGGGGTGGGGATAACCGGCGGGGGCACGGAAGGTAGCGGACAGGAATAAGAGGGCTCCGCGCGTCGGGCAGATGCGCTGGAAGGGGGGCGGTGCGGTACAGGGAATTCGGCAACAGCGGGATATCCGCTTCAGAGATTGGGTTCGGGGCCTGGACCATCGCGACTGACTGGTGGGGTAAGCTTGACCGGGGGGAGTCTCTGTCGCTCCTCCAACGAGCCCTCGGCCTGGGGATCACCTTCTTCGACACAGCCGACACGTACGGCAAGGGCTACAGCGAGGAGCTTATCGGCGAGGCGATCCGCGGGCGGCGGGGCGACGTGACAATCGGCACCAAGTTCGGCTATGACATCTACTCGGGGCCGGAGCCGAAGGGGCACCAGGAACGGGTGCAGAACTGGGATCCCGCGTACATCCGGTACGCGCTGGAGGAGAGCCTGCGCAGGCTCGGGACCGACTACGTGGATCTCTACCAGCTCCATAACCCACGCATAGGGACGGTCCGGGATGACGCCGTGTTCGAGCAGATGGAGCGGTTCGTCGGCGAGGGGAAGGTGAGGGCGTACGGAGCGGCGCTGGGCCCCGCCATCGGCTGGGAGGAGGAGGGGGTCGCCGCTCTCCGCGAGCGTGGGTGCCGGTCGGTCCAGACCGTCTATAACCTGTTGGAGCAGGACCCAGGGCGAACGTTCTTTCGGGAAGCGAGCCAGGCCGGGGCGGGCGTGCTCGTGCGCGTGCCCCTCCACTCGGGTCTCCTGGAGGGCATCTACGGGCCGGACGCCAAGTTCGCGGCTGGGAGCCACCGCGCGTTCCGGTTCCGCGAGAAGCCGGATTGGCTCGAAGATGGACTGAGGAAGCTCGCGCATCTGGGGTTCCTCACCGAGGGAAAGAACCGGACCATCGCTCAAGCGGCCCTTAAGTTCATCCTGGCCGAGCCCACGATCACGTCCGTTCTGCCCACCGTCACCACCGTGGAGCAGATGGAGGAGTTCGTGGCGGCATCAGACCAGGCGGAGCTGACGGCGGAGGAGATGGGGCTCATCGCGGACCTGTACGTAAGCGACTTCGCCGCCGCGGCCTAGAGGGCTGGTTGACAGCAAATCCCCGTCCCTGGGGGCGGCCGCTGGCGTAGCGGGTTCCGCCGCTCGCGTTGGCAATGGGCCCCGGCATGGGTGCAGGGCACGCCCTGCTGCCCTGCCTAGCCGCTCGGCCTGCGCCCTCGCTGCCACCGGCGAAGCCCCCGGCGCACCGGCAGCCATACCGCCAGGACCACGACGCGGATGAGCCCCCAGGCCAGGAAGCCCAGCAGGCTGGTGGGCCTGCCGTGGCGGAGATGCTCCGCTCGATAGTCTGCCTGCGCCCTCCAGAAGTTCGGGTCTCCGTCGCCCGGGTACATGTTCAAGGCCGTCCCTCCCCACCCATCTTCCCATCCCGTTCCGTGCCCCGCTCCCGCGTCCGCGCGACGTCTCGGCCCGCCCCCGTCACCCCTCTCGGAGCCAGCGGGCGGCGTCCTTGGCGAAATAGGTGATCAGGATGTCAGCCCCCGCCCGGCGGATGCCCGTAAGCGTCTCCAGGGCGGCCCGGCGTTCGTCGATCCATCCCATGCGCGCGGCGGCCTTCACCATTGCGTACTCGCCACTGACATTATACGCCGCGATGGGGTGGTCGAAGCGCTGCCGCGCCAGGGCGATCACGTCCAGGTAGGCCAGCGCCGGCTTGACCATCAGGATGTCGGCCCCTTCCTCGGCGTCCAACTCCATCTCACGCAGCGCCTCGCGGACGTTCGGGGGGTCCATCTGATAGCCGCGCCGGTCCCCGAACTGCGGGGCGGAATCGGCCGCCTCACGGAAAGGCTCGAAGAAGGCGGAGGCGTACTTCGCCCCGTATGCCATGATGGGCACCCCGCTGAGCCCCTGGCCGTCGAGCGCCGAGCGCAGGGCCGCGACGCGCCCGTCCATCATGTCGGACGGCGCCACCATGTCGGCCCCGGCGTCGGCGTGGGAGAGGGCGGTCCGGGCCAGCAAGTCCAGCGTCGAGTCGTTGTCCACCTTGCCGTCCACCAGGACCCCGCAGTGGCCGTGGGACGTGTACTCGCACATACAGACGTCGGTGATCACCATCAGCCCCGGCGCGGCCCGCTTGATGGCGCGGATCGCCTCCTGCACCACGCCGCCATCGTCGTAGGCCCCGGTGCCCTCCTCGTCCTTCGCCTCGGGGAGCCCGAACAGCAGCACTGCGGGGATGCCGAGGCTCGCGACCTCCTGCGCCTCCTCCGCCATCGTGTCCGGCGAGAGGTGGTGGCAGCCCGGCATGGGCGCTATCTCTCGGCGGACGCCCCGGCCTGGCACGGCGAACATGGGGTAGACGAAGTGGCGCGCGGAGAGATCCGTCTCGCGCACCAAATCGCGGAACGCCGGGGTGCTCCGGAGCCGGCGCATGCGGACAGCGGGGAACCGGCCGGCCGTGAGCGTTCGAGTGATGGTCATGAGCCGATACCTCCACCCCTGGAGCGCCATTCAAGGATCGCGTCGATAAGGCCGGGGATCGTGTGCTCCCGCGCCTCGACCGCGACGACCAGGCCCGCCGTGCGCGCCGCGTCAGCGGTGGCCGGGCCGATGCAGGCCGACGGCACGGAGGCGAGGCCGCCGGCCTCCGTGCCCAGAGAGGCGACCAGGTTGTTCACAGTGGAAGAGGAGCTGTAGCACACCAGGTCCAGGCCCCGGGCCAAGGCTACGCGAGCCGCGTCCTCCAGCCCCGGCGGCGGCGAAGTGCGATAGGCGGTCACCCGCTCCACGCTCGCCCCCAGCCGCTCCAGACCCTCGGGCAGCGCGTCGTCGGCGATGTCCGTGCGGGGGAGCAGCAGGCGCGCTCCCGTGAGCCCCTCCGAAGCCAGCGCTTCAAGCAGGCCGGGCGTCGTCGCGACGGGGGAGGTCAGGTCGGCAAGCAATCCGCGCCGCGCCAGGGCCTTGGCGGTGGCCGGTCCCACGGCCGCGATTCGCACCCCGGCGAACGACCGGGCGTCGCCGCCCAGGTCCCCCAGCCGGCCCAAGACGTACTCCACGCTCGTTGGGCTTGCGAAGACGGCCCAGTCGAAGGCCCCTGCAGTAGCGAGAGCCCTGTCCAGAGCGGAAAAATCGTCCGGCGGGCCGAAGGCGATGGTCGGGAGCTCCACCGGGTCCGCTCCCAGGTCCGCCAGGCGCGCCGCCAGTCCGGAGACGCTCCCACGGGAGCGGGTGACGGCCACGCGCATGCCGAAGAGGGGCCGCGACTCGAACCAACCGAGTGTCGAGGCCAGGTCGACGACGCCACCCACGATGAATGCTGCTGGGGACTCCACGCCCGCCGACCGCTCCACGATCGTGCCCAGGGTGCCCGTCACGGTCCGCTGGCCGGGCGTGGTGCCCCTGTGGACAAGCGCGGCGGGAGTCGAAAAGGGAAGGCCTTCGTCCGTCAGGTCGGCGACGATCTCGCGGAGGGCGCCCAGGCCCATCAGCACGACCAGGGTGTCCGCACGCCCGGCAAGCGTCCGCCAAGGCTTGCGGCCGCCGCTCGACTCGTCGCCCTCGCGCCCGGTCACGAAGGCGACCGAGGAGGCGTACCGGCGGTCGGTGACCGGGATGCCGGCGTACGCGGGAGCGGCGATGGCCGAGCTGACCCCCGGCACGACCTCGAAGGGGATTCCGGCGCGGGCAAGCGCGGAGGCCTCCTCCCCGCCTCGGCCGAAGACGAACGGATCGCCCCCCTTCAGCCGAACCACTGCCTTGCCCTGCTGCCCAACCTCCACCAGCAGGTCGTTGATCTCGTCCTGCTCCATCGCGTGGCCCTTGGGACCCTTGCCCGCGTAGATCAGCTCGGCCTGGGCCGGCGCGTGGGCGACGATGCGCGGGTCCACCAGCCGGTCGTAGACCACCACGTCGGCCCGCGCCAGGAGGTCGCGTCCTCTTACGGTCAGGAGGCCAGGATCGCCCGGCCCCGCCCCGACCAGGGCAACCAGGGCGCGCCCTAGACCCACCAGGGTGTACCCTGGACCCACTTCGTGGGCCTTTCTCCGGGGGTGCCCCGGAGCTCTCCTGACATCCGTCATTCGCGCCGTCCTCCGGGATGCTGAGTCAAGGCGAGGGCCGCGGGCCCTCCGCCGCCAGGATGATGGCCTCCGCCCCCAGCGCATAGAGTCGGTCCCGGAGCTCGCGACCGGCGTCGTCGGGCGAGAGGTCTTCCCCCGACACCCGCTCCCGCAGGAGGCGCGCGCCGTCCAGGTCTGCGACCATCCCATCGAGCGAGACCAGGCGGCCTCCCTCTATCTGAGCGTAGGCCGCCAGGGGCGCCTTGCACCCACCGCCGACCGCCGCCAGGAACGCGCGCTCGGCGTCCGCGGCGCGACGAGCGGACGGGTCCTCCACGAGGGCCGCCAGGCCCAGGGACGCGGCGTCGTCCTCGCGGCACTCGATGGCCAGGAAGCCCTGCCCCACGGCCGGCGGGAAGCCTTCGATCGGCAGCATCTCGGCGATCAGGTCATCCAGGCCAAGGCGCTGGAGCCCCGATGCCGCGAGCACCGCGGCATCCACGAACCCCTCGTCAACGCGGAGGATCCGGGTGTCCACGTTGCCCCGGATCATCACCACCGCCAGGTCGGGCCGCGCGGCCCGTACCTGGGCCGCCCGCCTGGGGCTCCCCGTGCCTACGCGGGCCCCCGCCTGCAAGTCCAGCAGACCCACGTTGCCCCGGCTGACCAGGGCGTCGCGGGGGTCGCCGCGGGCCGGCACCGCGGCCAGGCGAAGGCCGGGCGGCAGCTCCGTGGGGAGGTCCTTCAGGCTGTGGACCGCCATGTCCACCTTGCCGGCCAGTAGGGCCGCCTCCAGCTCCTTCACGAACGCCCCCTGGCCCAAGTCGGGGATGGGGACGGTGCGGTCGCGGTCGCCGGTGGTGCTGACCCCGGTTGGCTCGAACCGGGCGGTGGGGGCCGCGGCGCGGAGCATGCCCAGCACGAGCGCGGTCTGGGCGAGGGCCAGACGACTGGTCCTTGTCCCCATCACGGTGGGGCGCTCAGAGGCGGCGCGGGGGTCGTCAGCTCGGACCATCGCTGTCCTGACCGTCCGTGAGCCGGAAGAGTCGGCGCGCCGACTCCAGGTACCCCGGGTCCGATGCCCGTTCCTTGAGGGACGTGATGGGGCGGTGGAGAAGCTTCTTCACGATGGAACGAGACATCGCCTCGAGCACCGCCTGGTCGGCCTCGCCCAGGGACGGGAGCTTGCGGATCGCCTTGGAGAGCTCCCGTCGGCGGATAGCCTCGGCCTGCCCCCGGATGTCGACGATGGTGGGGGTGGCGTCCATGGCGCGCCACCAGACGAGGAATCGGTCCAGCTCTTCCTCAACTATGGCCTCCACCCGCCCCACTTCCTGTCCCCGCTGCTTGAGGCTGGAGCGAGTCACGGCCTGGAGGTCGTCCACATTGTAGAGCGCCACCCCGGGGATGCGGACCACGGTGGGGTCCACGTCCCTTGGCACGGCGATGTCCACCAGCAGCAGAGGCTGGCCGGCCCGGGTGGCCATCGCGCGCGCCACCAGCGACGGCCGGACTATGAAGCTCGGCGAGCCGCTGGCGGTGATGACGATGTCCGCCGCCGCCAGGGCCGACTCCAGCCGCTCGAATGGGACAGCCTCGCCGCCGAGGCTGTCCGCCAGACTCGCCGCCCGCTCGAAGGTCCGGCTGGTGACCGTGACACGGGCGATGCCCACGTCTTGAAGAGCGCGCGCTACGAGCTTGCCGGCCTCGCCCGCGCTCACAACAAGCACGGAGAGGCCCTCCAGGCTCCCGAAGAACTGGCGCGCCAGCTCCACCCCGGCGGAGGAGACGGACGCCGACCGGCGTCCCACGGCTGTCTCGTCGCGGGCGCGACGACCCACGCGGACCGCGTGTCGGAAGAGCCTATCCAGGTGGGGGCCGGTGGCGCGGTGCGCCCGCGCCTCGTCCGCCGCGACTCGGACCTGGCCCAGGATCTGGGCCTCCCCCAGCACCATCGAGTCGAGGCTCGCCGCCACCCGGAACAGGTGGCGCATCGCCTCGGGGCCGGTGTAGGTGTAGAGGTAGGGTTCGATCGCTTGACGGCCGGAGTCCCGGTAGGAGCACAGAAAATCCACCAGCGGTTCGGGGCCGCCGCCGTCGGGGAGGGCTGCGTAGACCTCGGTGCGGTTGCAGGTGCTCAGGATGGCGCCCTGGAGGGCGTGGCCTCGCAGCAGGTCGAGAGCCTCCGGGAGCCCCTTCGCGCCCGGCGCCAGCAGCTCGCGCACCTCGACGGGGGCGACCTTGTGGCTGATGCCTGCGACGACAGTGGTGAGCATGGAGTTGCGCTCAGCCCGCCGCCGACCGGGCGGCCCCGGCCAGGTAGTCGGCGACCCACTCTCGGGCGGCGGCCAGATCGCCTGCCTCCAGCCATTGCAGGAGCTGCCCAGTGATGGCGCGCTGCCACGCCTCCGCTGGGGGCCTGACCCCCCGCGCGCTAAGCTCCACCCTCACCTCGGCCAACAGGTCCAGGAGAGGGCCGTACACGGGTGGCAAGGCGTCCTCAATGTCCAACCTCAGCCGCTTGGCCATGGCCGGGCTGCGGCCGTTGGTGCTGATGGCCACGGTCACGTCGCCGCGCCTGACGATGGCCGGGTAGATCCACGTGCAGAGTCGCGTCACGTCCACCACGTTGAGCAGGACTCCTTCACGCGCGGCTTCCTCCGAAATCGCCTCGCTCAGCGGGAGATCGCCGGTGGTTGCCGCCAGGGCGAGGAACGCGCCGTGGAGGTCGCCGGACTCGTAGTGCCGACGCCGAAAATCGATGAGGCCCTCGGCCGCCATGCGCTCGAATGGTTCCGATTGGCCCCACCACACCACGGTCACACGCGCGCCGTCCACGACCATCCGCTCGGCCTTCTCCTCGGCCTCACGCCCGCCTCCGATGACGACGCAAGAGCGACCGCGGAGGTCCAGGTACACCGGAAAGTATCCCATTCTGTTTCCTTGTCGCCGCGCGCTCCGAGGCCCCTGTTGAGTTGCCTGGGCAGGCGCTGGTATCGACCGTCCCCAACATGACGTGGGCTCGCCGTGCGGCCCGTCCGGGGCCCCCCGCTGCCCCTAGTGCCCCACGGGGCCCGCGGCGGCCATCGCCTGCCGGTACTCCTGCCGCCACTCGTCCTCTACGAAGTAGCGGACGCGGGTTTTCTTGAACTCGCGAGTGCTGAGCAAGATCAGGTAGTCGTCGATGCCGGTCTGGGCGGAGAGCTCCCGCGCGATCTCCGCGCACTCGGAGCGCTTCCGCGCGTGGACCATGGAGAAGTGGCTGTAGGGCCAGTCCGGGTAGGTGGGTCGCTGGTAGCAGTGGCTCACTTCCGGCCGGTTCGCCAGAGTCAGCCCCACCTCCTCCGCGCGCTCCGGCGGCACCTGCCAGCAGAGCATGGCGTTGGCGGTGATCCCAGCGCGTCGGTGGTGCAGCACGGCGCCCACACGCCGCATTGCGCCCCGCTCCTTCAGGTCGGCGGCGGCGGCGAACAGCGCATCCTCCGCCAGTCCAAGGCGTTGGGCCATGGGAGCGTAGGGCTCGGGAATCAGCGGAAAGTCCTCCTGGAGCTCGCGGATCACGGCGATGTCGAGCGCCGTGAGGACAATGGGGACGGTCGACTGCTCGACGCGAGCCGTGCCCTCGGTGGCGGTGGAGGCGTTGGTGTTGTCCTCCAGGTTGAAGTTCACGCCGATCTTGAAGAACCGCTCCATCGGCAGCAGACGGACCGCGTCCACTCCGCTGCGCTCCACCAGCTCGTCGACGGTGGCCTTGAGGTCTTCGTCCGGGTGAACGGCCAGGGTGAACCATAGGTTGAAGCCGTGCGTACGGCCGTAGTTGTGGCTCACCCCCGGGTGGCGGTTCAGAACCGAGGCGACCTCGTCCAGGCGGGCGGGGTCTACGCGGACCGCCACCAGGATGCTCTGGTAGCCGAGCCGGCGGGTGTCGAAGATGGCGCTGATCTGGCGGAGAACGCCCCCCTCCCTGTACGAGGCCATGCGCTCCAGCACGTCTGCCTCGCCAAGCCCCAACTCCTCGCCGATGGCCACGAAGGGCCGCGAAACCAGAGGGAAACCCGTCTGCATGGCGTTCAGGAGCTTGCGGTCCGTGGCGTCGAGCTTCACCTTGCCCCCCTTCCAGCCGGTGCCGGGGGGACCGGCGCCTCGTAGGCGCTCACGAGCGATAGCATGACGGCGTCCGTCAGCTCCACCATCCCCTCCCACAGGTCCGCCACGTCGCCGCGAGCGGGCCCGCGCCCCCCCTCCTGGAGGAGGCCCCGGACGCTTGCGACGGCGGCGGAGCGGTGGAAGACGAAGCTTCCCAGGGCGTCGGGGAGGCTGATGCCCTGGCGGGCGAATTCGGCTGCGTACTCCTCACCGATGAACCGGGCGTCCTCCAGAAGCTGGGGCCGCCGTCGCCGGTCTTGGTGGTACTGAAGGGCCAGCTCCACGAGCCGCCGTCCCAACACCCGGAGCCGCCCGCGGCCTCGCTCGTCAAGGGCATCGAGCTGGTGGCTGGCCGCCCGAGGGCTATGGAGCCGACGGCGGAGCCGCTTGAGCAGCGCGCTCCCCAGGTCCTCGGCGCCCGCCGGGGCCCCGCCCCGCTCTTGGAACGCCACGATGTCCTCTCGCGCGAATCGCCGGTGGCCGCCGACCGTCCGGAAGGTCCGGATCCAGCCCGCGTCGGCCCAGTGGCGGAGGGTGCTCTCATTCACTCCCAGGAGGCCGCACGCGCCGCCCAGGCCGACCCACTGGCCGGACTGCTTCTCCTGGGTGGGAGGCGCGGCGTTCAAACCTGGGTAAACCTCGCTAATTGTGCGGCTGGCGAGCCTGCGCCAAATCTAGCATGGCCGTCTGTGAATGTCAACACAATGTTTCGAGGACTGCCGAGCGCGGCCCGCTTCCAGTGGCTTGACCGTTCTGGCATACTGTTGCCGGACGATGCGACGCCACGTGATGTCGACCGCGCGCTCATTGGGTGGAAACAGGAGGAATCAGCATGGCGGAGATGACCGGCGGGCAGGCCTTGGTTCGCTCCCTGCACCGAGAGGGGGTTCGGGTGGTGTTCGGTCTGCCAGGGGTGCAGACCTACCACGCTATGGACGCGCTCCACGAGGAGCCCGGGATCCGGTTCATCACGACGCGCCACGAGCAGGCCACCACCTACATGGCGGACGGCTACGCCCGCGCCGGCGGGCAGGTTGGCACGGCCCTGGTGGTCCCTGGCCCGGGGCTGCTCAACGCCTCCGCCGGTCTGGGCACCGCCTACGCCACGTCGTCGCCCGTCCTCCTGGTGTCCGGGCAGGTCAACCGCGACCGCATCGGCCAGAACGTGGGCCTCCTCCACGAGGTCAACGACCAGATGGACCTGGTCAAGCACATCACCAAGTGGCGCTCCCGTATCCTCGACCCAGCCGACATACCCCGCATCGTGCACGAGGCGTTCGGCCACCTCACGTCGGGCCGTCCAAGGCCCGTCGAGATTGAGATCCCGCCAGAGACCCTATCGGACGTGGCCGACATCGAGCTCTACGAGCCGGAGGGCCCGCGGCGGACGTCCCCCGACCGCAAGTCCCTAGAGCAGGCGGTGTCGCTGCTGGCGGAGGCCCGCCGCCCCGTTATCTGGGCGGGGGGCGGGGCCGTCTCTTCCGGGGCGGGGCCCGCGCTCCAAGCGGTGGCCGAGCTCCTCCAGGCGCCGGTTTTCACCACGTCCGAGGGGAAGGGCGCCGTCTCCGACCGCCACGAGCTGCTATTGGGCGTGATGCGCCGCACCTCCGACCCCATCCGCGAGTACTTCCAGGGCGCGGACGTGGTGCTCGCCGTGGGGACGCGCTTCGCCGACGCCCCCGTGCTCGAGGGGCAGCAGGTAATCCAGATCGACGTGGACGAGGAGGAGATCGGCCGCAACCACGACAAGACGCTCGGCATCCTGGGCGACGCCAAGCTAACCCTCGAGCGGATGCACTCTCTTGCCCGCGAGGCGGGCGTCGCCCCCCCCTCCCGGACGGCGGAGAGCCAGATGCTGCGGGCCGAGCGGGCCGCGCTGGTGGACGCCACGCAGCCGCAGGGGGCCTTCGTCCGCGCGCTGCGAGAGGGCATCCCGGAGGATGGGATCGTGGTGGCCGGCATGACCCAGCTCGGCTACTACAGCCGGTGGTTCTTCCCCGTGTACGAGTCGGGGACCTACCTGACCTCCTCGTACTTCGGCAACCTGGGCTTCGCCTACCCCACCGCCCTGGGGGCCAAGGTGGCGAGGCCGGACCGGCCGGTCGTCGCGCTCTCTGGCGACGGCGGCTTCCTCTTCAACTCCCAGGAGATGGCCACCGCCGTCATGGAGGGGATCAGCGTGGTGGCCGTGGTGTTCAACGACAACGCCTACGGGAACGTTCTTCGTGACCAGGTCAACCGCTTCGATGGCAACGTGATCGGCACGCGGCTCCATAACCCGGACTTCATGAAGCTGGCCGACGCGTACGGCGCCTCGGGCATCCGCGTGAACGGCCCGGAGGAGCTGGCCCCGGCGCTGCGGCGTGCCATCGACGCCGACCGCCCCGCGCTCATTGAGGTGCCCGTCAGTATGATGCCCTCACCCTTCTAGCAGGGCGCGCCCTGCACCCAAGCTGGGGAAGCGCCGCACGGTCCGCATGCTCGTGGTTCGACGGGCTCAGGACAGGTCTGTTGGGCCACGAGCGGAGGGATGTGGGGCCCGCCCCCCAAATGGCTTCCCGGGGGAATCTGACCGGACGGTCCCCTCCCTGGGGGTCTGGGGGTGTCCTCCAGAAGGAATCGTCCGGGCGGGCGGGTGGGAAGAAGCCCCGTTGCCAATGCGAGACAGGGTAACGGCGCGGCTGGAGCAGACCCCCAGCGGAGGCCCAGCGTGGAGCAGAACCGGATGTACGGCGACCTCGCCCACCTCTGGCCGCTGATCAGCCCGCCGGAAGAGTACGCCGACGAGGCCGCCCACTGGCGGGACGCCCTACGCGCCCGGCTGGGTCCGGGGCGTCACCGGCTCCTGGACCTGGGCGTGGGTGGTGGCCACAATCTCTCTCACTTGACCGACGATTTCGAAGCAACCGCGGTCGACCTCTCGCCCCGGATGCTGGAGCTTTCTGCCCGCCTCAACCCAGGGGTCGAGCACCACGTCGGCGACATGCGGACGGTGCGGCTTGGGCGCACGTTCGACGCGGTGCTCATCCACGACGCGGTTTCCTACTTGCTCACGGAGGAAGACCTGCGCGCCACCTTCGAGACGGCGCGCGCCCACCTGGCGCCGGGAGGCGTCCTCATCGTCGCGCCCGACTGGTACCGCGAGACGTGGAAGGGCACCGAGGTTTTCAGCCGTGTCCGCCGCGCCGAGGGCCGCGAGCTGGTGTTCGTCGAATACCGCACCGACCTGGACCCGAACGATACCACGGTCGAGACGGTGTTCCTCTACATCACCAACGAAGGCGGTGAGATCCGCATCGAGCGGGACCACCACGTGATGGGGCTCTTCTCGATGGATATCTGGCTCGGCCGCATGCGGGATGCCGGGTTCGACGTGGAGCGGCGGCCGTACCTGGACCGCGCCGACGGCAACGCCGCTTATCTGCTGGTGGGGGTCTTCGCGGCCTGGCCGAGCCCATGAGCGCGGCAGGGGACACGGGGATGCCGGACGCCCTCTTCCCGTAGCCACAAGGGACCGGCGGCGCATGCCGCCGAAATGCAAGACCGAGGTTACGGAATCGACACCAATGGGGGCGGGGCTCGGAGGGGTTCGCCTCGGGGCCAGAGGGTCCTCCAGCCCGCGCGGCGGGCCGACCCGTCACACGTTGGCCCAGAACCCCGCGTCCCGGAGCGCCTGGCGCGCGCCGACGGTGAGGCGCTGCAGGGTCTGCTGGTACCGACCGGCCAGTACGCTCGCGACCGTCCGGTAGACGGCCATCCCCACCTTCGGCTGCGCGTCGCAGAGATCCAGTAGCACCGACCGGGGGATAGCCAGGAGCCGAACGTCCGTCATGGCCGTCGCCGAGGAGATGAGGGTTCCGGACCCCACCAGGGCCGCCAACGGGAACGATTCGCCGGGTCCGGCGATGCGGAGGCTCAATGGCCCGGCGCCGCTCGTGACCCAGAGCTCCACACGGCCTTCCATGATCACGAAAACGTGGTCCGCGGGGTCGCCGGCCCTCCCGAGGGGCGAGCCCGCGGGGACGTCGATCGGGCACCCGATGCCGGTGATCCGCGCAATATGGGAGTCGGAGAGGTCACGAAAGAGGTCAACGTCCACGCCCTGCCACTGCCGCCCACGGGTTGCCACCATGACGCCCTCCCGGTTCCCCGGACCGCCGCCGCCGGCCTCTGAGTAGAGTGGGAGGCCCCCACGGTTCGGGAGCCTCCCACTTCGCCCCGCGCGCCCTGCCGCTGCGTCTCCACCGCCCATCCGGCCCCCAGGGCAGGCACGTCCGGCCGCGGGCCTCGTGGCGCGGCCCGCCTCGTTCGGGACGAGGCCCGGTTCGCCTCGCTCCAGGGCCCTCCGCCTCCGCCACCCCCAGGGTCAGCCCCGGTGCGTCGCGGTAGCCCGGACTCGGGCACAGCATAGCACCGATGCATCGTCTGCCAAGAGGATGCCAACGATTTCCTGCTGTGTATCTTTTCACAATGCCTGTTATTCGTTTCGCAAGCTCCGGGTGCGACCCTAGCTGTGAACCGGCTGCCACGGCGCCGTGCGCTGGCGCATCACCGGACCTCGGTGTACCATGCCCGACTGTTGAGGCCCGCGAGGGCGCGGTGCGCGGCCTACGAAAGGGGGGGAGTTCGGCATGGTTCCCGGTACGGGTGACCAACATGAGGTTCCGGAATGGGCGCGCGGCGACCCCCTGATGGAGTGGTACTCCACGCAGGTGTGGGGCAAGCGCGCACCGGATGACGACGCGCTGTTTGAGGTGATGTGTCTCCAGGTCTTCCAGGCGGGCCTCACGTGGAGGATGATCCTGGCGCGTCGGGACGCCTTCCGCGCCGCCTTCAACGACTGGCGAATAGATGATGTGGCGGAGATGGGTTCCGGGAGCATCGAGCGGCTGGTGAAAGACCCCTCGATCATCCGCAACCGGCGAAAGATTGAGGCGTGCGTCACCAACGCGGGGGTCATCCAGCGGATCCGAGAGCAGCATGGCTCGTTCTGCCGTTGGTTCTACGACGTGATCCCCGGCGACGATCTCCCCAGCATCCAGCGAACGTTGCGCTCGACCTTCGCCTTCATGGGGCCGGAGATTGCCCGGATGTGGCTCGGTGCGAGCGGCCGGATCGAGCTGTGACGTGCGGCGAACAAGGGGGTGGGCGATGACGCAGCAGGACGCTCTGGACTTCGGAAGAGCCGTGGTCTTGGCGATGGATCTCCAGGAGGAGATCGTGACGGGAGTAGCGGCGGACCCCCAGCGCGTGGTTTCGAGGGCGGCCCGCGTGCTGGGGGCGGCGCGCGCCGCTGGCGTGCCCGTCGTCTACGTCGTCCACCGCGGGGGGCGGTTTGAGGCGGGCGGCCCGGGTGCGGAGATCCAAGCGGGGCTGCGCCCGGCCGATGGGGAGCGGGTCATCGTCAAGACCAAGACCGGCCCGTTCTCGACGACCGGCTTGGAGGCGCTCCTGCGAGAGTGTTCGAAAGATACCCTGGTGCTCATGGGCGTGGCGACCAGCGGCTGCGTGCTCTCGGCCGTCCGCTGGGCCGCTGATGTGGGCTACCGGCTGGCGGTGGTGGCAGACGCCTGTGACGACCGGGACCCGGAGGTCCACCGGGTGCTCACGGAGAAGGTGTTTCCGAGGCAGGCGACGGTGATGACGACGGACGAGTTCGCGGCGGCGGTGGGGGCGAGGTAGCGAGGGGGCGATCGAGGCGGGGGCAGGCCGAGGCTACCTGGCGCCAGGGTGGGCGCGCTGGGATGGGTCGCCATCCTCCTCTGCCACCGTGTCGGGTTCCGGGTCTAGGGTCAAGAGGGACTCCGCCTCCTGTGCCAGCTTGTTGAACTGCTCCAGGTTCCATACTGCCACCAGCGGCCGGACCGATCCCAGCCAAATGCGAAACGCCTGCTCAACGCGGATGATTCGCTGCTCCACGCGGTCCGACAGGTCGGCTTCCAGGGAGGCCACCCGCGCCTGCGTCGACTCGACAATCTCCCCGACCATCTCCTCGGCCCGGGCCTGAGCGGAGGTCGCGGCCTCCACCACAATCTGCTGGGCGCGTTGCTGCGCGTCTGAGAGAACGGAGGCGGCCTGCTCCTGGGAAAGGCGCTCGCTCTCCTCCTTGGCAGCCACGGCAATCTTCTCAGCGTCCGCGACGGTCCGCCGGGCCAACTCGTGGAGCGCTTCAAGGTGCTCCAGCTTGTCGCGGCTCTCTTGGGCGCTGCTCATGAGCTTCTCGACGAACAGCACGACATCGGTTTCGGCCAAGCCGTCACGCACAACACGAAAGTCCCGACCCCACAGGTTCTTGATGCTCTTGAGGCTCACGGTCACCCTCGGCTGCCATGGGGACGCGCTAGGCCCGACCTAGTCTCGGCGCGCTGTTCTGGGGCCGCGCCCCGATACGAGGGGGCGGGCCCTGCTTGCCCTAGCCTCTGGGTGAGGGGATAGCAGCGTTCGCGGCTCCGGAGTGGTTGCCCTTGCTCACGCGACGCTCGTCGCTGGCCGCGGGTCGCTCCAGGTCCGCCAGTATACCGTGGCTTACGTCGTTGAGCGATGCCCGGATCTCGTCCGCGAGCTGGGCCGCGGTCCGGCGGACGACGAACTCCGCCTCGAGCCTGGCCTCGGACTGCATGGCCTCGGCGCCTTCGTGGGCCTTGTCCAGGATGCCTTGGGCCTCGCGCGCGGCCTTGTCCGCCGTGTCCTGGGCCTCGCGCTGGGCCTTGGCTACGATCTCCCCGGCCTGGGACGCGGAGTCCTTCTCAGCCTTCTGGAGGAGCTTGTTGGCTTCGGCGTGGGCCTTGTCGGAAGCCGCCTTGAGAATCTTGTCCGCCTCGGCCTCGGCGGCCTTGCGGGCCTCGTCCTTGATACGCTCAGCCAGCCGGTCGGCCTCGATGACCGTCTGTTCGGCCAGCTTGACCAGGGACGACTGCTGCTCCGAGACGGAGCCGCTCTGCCGCGACTTCTCCATCAGGCCGTTCACGTAGCTTACGACCTCCTCTTCGGCAAGGCCGTTCGGCACTATGGAGAATTTGACTCCCCAGTATTCTTTCGACGAAGTGACTGCCATGGAGACTCCTTTCGAGACACGGTTTTGTGTATCGGGGACTTCTCCGCGGCGACCGTCCCGCGGAGGCGCGATGCCGCCATGGGATTCGCAATTCATCAGCTTGGACCCGCAGTCTATCTGTCGCCGCTGGTCACTGTCAAGCGGCCAGTTAGGGGCTCCCCCGCCGTGCCGCCCGACTCCCCGTGATTTCGCCCACCGCCCCCGGCACTGCTCGCCGAGCTTGGCCCGCGCAATGGTTATGACCTGTCCCCCAGAAGACTAGTCCAGGAGTAATGTTAGACCTGGACAGGAAAGGGGGGAGTCATGGGGATACGACGGCGGACGGTCGAGGAGATCATCACCAAGCTCCGAGAGGCGGAGGTGCCGCATCCGGGCGAGGCGGATCGAGAGCACGGGGATCGCCGCCAGCGCTGTTGTCCACCGAAGGTGGAGTGCAGGCAGCCGGTGGACCTTGTGTCGCACCATCGCCTCGGCGACCTCGGCGACCGACGCGTTTTCCGGCACCGTGGCCACTGGTTGGCTCATCACCTCCCGCAGCGGCCGGTCCCGGACCTGTCGCGACACCTGCTCCAAGTTGGCCGGACTCGCCCACGCGCCGAACAGGGTGTAGAGGTGGGCGGAAGTCGGCATGAACTTGTGGTGCAGCCCGAAGTCCGCGTGGGTCAGCATACCGACGACGCGACCGCGCGCGTCCACCACGGGTAGGCAGCTGAT
>PVBE010837369.1_pt1 | contig 40042 bp, 37 predicted proteins | sample 1631181 | NCBI WGS metagenome assembly PVBE01 (sample SAMN08397723, study PRJNA350692) | Marine metagenome, whole genome shotgun sequencing project. | isolation source: water | place: Pacific Ocean | collected 2012-04 | reverse complement strand
GCCTCCTTCGTTTGGGTTCGGTGGTTACTCCAAAACCAGTTTATTACCGAAATCGCCCAATCGTCGTGAGGCCACTTTTTTGCCTCGTCAACAAAAGTCGGAAAGTCTGCTCGGGGAGAAGGATAGGATGAGGGGGCGAACGGCCAATTGAAATCAGCCATCCCTCATCCGGCCTTCGGCCACCTTCTCCCGAAGGGAGAAGGATATGTTCAAGGCTCTCCGAAACCTCAAAAGCGAAAAAGTCTGCAAGTAGGGGGCGAGAGAGAGATCGTCTGGATCGAGATTCACCTGGCACCGTAGTCATGAAAGGCAGGCAAGCCATTCTGAACATCGAGCCTTGCCAACTCGGTCCTAGATCTTTCAGGAATCAAGCTGGGGCCGCAAGGCGGCATAATCGCTGTTTTCGATAGGGTCTTCGAGTCCCGGAGACTTGTCCGACGAAACTGCTACAAAAAGCGTCACGTTGTCCCCCATCTCCCGTCGAAATCGTGGGGTATATTCACCAATTCAAATCCTCACGCCACCCCCAAACCACCAACCAGAGTCGTTTGGTGGTCACGGTTTCACGCAGTTTGGTAGAGTCTCTCTGTGATCGGGCCGGTCGACGCTCCCTCGATCATTGGCTTTCGAAACGCGAAGTACGATTCGGATTCGACCACCATGCCCCACGCTTTACGACCTGTCCTTTTCCTTTTCGCTTGGCTCCTGTTTGCCCCAGCGGCGTCAGCTGCCGAACGGGCTGCATTTCTCAATGCGGTCAACTCGATCACGAGTAGCGACTTGCGAGCCCACGTTAACGTGTTGGCCGACGATTCGTTCGAGGGACGCGAAGCCGGGCAGCGAGGCGGACGGGCCGCGGCTGGCTACTTGCGAGATCGATTCCATGCCAGTGGCCTCCAGGGCGCTGGGGATGACGGCGGATTCTATCAGGTGTTCGGCAATGGCTATCGCAACGTCCTGGCCATGGTCGAAGGAAGTGATCCACAACTGAAGAACGAGATCGTCCTCATCGGTGCCCATTACGACCATGTCGGCTATGGAACTCGCGGCAACAGCCTTGGTCCGCGGGGATACGTTCACAACGGAGCAGACGACAACGCCAGCGGCACAGCCGGGCTCTTGGAGACGATGGACGCAATTCTCCAATTGCCAAACAGGCCCAAGCGATCGATCTTGTTCGCCTTTTGGGATGGCGAAGAAAAGGGGCTGTTGGGCTCAAAACACTGGGTTGCCACACCGACAGTCTCGCTGTCGCGTGTTCTGTTTGCCATCAACGTCGACATGATCGGCCGGATGCGCGATCAGCGGCTACAGATCTACGGGGCTCGTTCCGGATGGGGCCTGCGTCGGCTGCTTTCCTCGCAAAACGACGACGCCGCAATGCGTTTGGATTTCGACTGGGACATGAAGCCCAACAGTGATCACCATTCCTTCTTCCGTCGAAACATCCCCGTTCTGATGCTCCACACGGGCTTGCACGACGACTACCATCGGCCCAGTGATGACGCCCATTTGGTCAACGTCGAAGGCATGGAAAAAGTGACTCGGCTCATGTTCGCTTTAGTGCATGAACTTGCCCAGCGCGACCAGGTGACGGAATTTCGGGCGGCAGCTAGTAGCGAATCGAATCGCCATCAGCGTGCCTTGGAACTCGCAATCGAAAAACTGCCTCCACGGTTGGGTCTGAGTTGGAGTCCGAACACTGCCGACGGCATCAAGGTTCGGACCGTCACACCAGACTCCGCGGCGGGCCGAGCCGGTATTGTGGCTGGTGATCGCGTTGTCGAATTTGACGGTCAGCCCGTTGCGGATTCACAGAGTTTTCGATTGCAGGTGCTGTATGCAATCTCGCCAACCACGGTTCTGGTGGAGCGCGAGAGCCAAGCTGAGCCGATCACTCTGGACATTGTCCTCCCCGGCAAGCCCGTGCGGATCGGCGTCTCGTGGCGGATGGATGAAGCGGAGCCGGGGACCGCCGTCGTCATCCGCGTGGTGCCCGGATCGGCCGCACAAATTGCCGGAATCCAGCACGGCGACCGCATTTGCTCGGTCGCGGGAAGCGATTTTGAGGCGAGTGCGACACTATTGGATAGGTTCAAAGCTCAGCCTGGCCCGTTCAATGTCACTATAGAACGCGAAGGGCGGCTGATGCAGATCGCCTTGGACGTGCCGCCGCCATTGCCATAACCAACTTGAATTCTCGGTGGCAACCCGCGTATACTTCGCGGGAGGTTTGCTCTTTTATACTTATGGCCCGCGCCGACCGGATGGCCTTACGGCGCACGACATGGATCGCTCGAAGCTGCGACGGCAAATCGCCTGGGAAGCCGCTCGACTTATGTACGACCGGCACGAGTCGGAATACTATCGTGCCAAGATGAAGGCGGCCCGCTATATCTTTCGCGGCCGCGTCAAACCCGCCGATCTCCCAAGCAACGCGGAAATTCGCGATGAGATCCAGGTGCTGGCTCGCATACACGAAGGCGAAACCCGCAACGACAATCTTCGTGCCATGCGACTGGAAGCGTTGCGGCTAATGCGGGTCCTGGCCAGATTTCGCCCGCGGTTGATTGGAAGTGTGTGGACTGGACACGTACGATGCGGATCGGATATCGACATCCACGTATTCTCAGAGAATTTGGCGGCGATCACGTCAGCGCTCGAAGCCGATGGTGCCGTCTTCGATGTCCAGCGGAAACGAGTCAGGAAGCATGGTGAAGAACGCGTGTTCACACACGTTCATATTCAAGATCGATTTCCCGTCGAACTAACTGTCTATACCGCGGACAAAGCGCATTATGTGTTCAAGAGTTCGGTGACCGGCAAGGCGATTGCACGTGCAAGCTTGAGGGAGCTCGAGCAATTCCTGATCAACGAACAGCCAGAGGTCGAACTGGAAGACGAATTAGCTCAGTTGGAAGAGAAGGTCGATCGCTTTAAAGTGTACGAGTCGCTCCTGCTGCCACTGGAAAACGTCAAGCAGAGTCCTAGGTATCATCCCGAGGGAGATGTTCTGTATCACAGTATGCAGGTCTTCGACCTGGCGCGGAATGAACTACCTTACGATGAAGAGTTTATCTTGGCCGCGATGTTGCACGACATTGGCAAAGCCATCGATCCGTATGATCACGTTGCCGCTGGGCTTGACGCTCTGGAGGGATTCATTACGGAACGAACGACCTGGCTGATCGAACACCATATGCAGGCCCATTCCGTGTTGGATGGCACCATCGGTGCGCGCGCCAAACGGCGTCTTCGGCAATCCGAAAGCTACGACGAATTGCTCTTGCTGTGTCGTTGCGATGAAGCCGGCCGTGTCGCCGGGGTCGAGGCACCAGAATTAGACGAAGCGCTCGACATTGTAAGAGAACTCTCTATGACGTTCGGCTGATTCTCTAATGGATGCAAATGGGCGCTCATGGGAAGAACTAAATCGCGTTCATTCGCGTGCATTCGCGGTTCCTCGGCAGACTGTTAGCTGCGTTTGCCGATGCGATCCAGAACGGTGTTGACCGTTTGCCGAAGCACCGTACCGCTGCGACGAAGCCCTTGAATTTCCTTGGGCCAGAGGTCAATCTGCAGTCGATCACAGACACCAGCACGGCCTACGACGGTTGGCACGGAAAGCGCGACATCACGGATGTCATAGCATCCGTTCTGTACCGACGAGACCGGCAACACCAGTCGTTGATCGAGAGCGATTGCGTGGATTACATCACGAATGGCGATGCCGACGGCGAAGCCGGCACCACCCTTCTTCCCAATCACTTCGGCACCCGAGCCTTTGGTGCGCGTGAAGAGTTCCGTTGCCACGTTTGGCGTCCAGCCCGGCAGCTTGTCCAACGGAAAGCCGCCCACCGTAGCACCGGACCAGATGGGCACCATACTGTCTCCGTGTTCACCCAGGACGAGGGCGGACGTTTGTGTCGGCGGAACGCCCATTCGTTGCGCGATCAAACTGCGAAAACGAATCGTATCAAGCTGTGTCCCCAGGCCGATCACTTGCGAATTCGGCAGACCAACACGATCGGCGGCGACATACGTCAGCACATCGACAGGATTCGACACGACAAACACAATTGCGTCCTGCTTCAGGCCGGCCTTGACCACGTCGTCCAAAATCGCCAGGAATAGATCTGTATTTCGGTTGATGAGGTCAAGCCGTGATTCGTCGGGCTTGCGCCGCAGGCCGGCTGTGATGCAGACCACGTCGCTGCCGGGAATGTGCTCGTAGCCGCCAGACGAAATGATTTGATCTGCTGTACTCGGGCCGCCGTGCAGCAAGTCCAGCGCCTGGCCCGCGGCCATATCCTGATTGACATCGACTAAGGCGATCTCGCGAACAGTTCCACCGCATTGCAAAGCAAACGCAGCGCTTGACCCGACCAATCCGCCGCCGCCAATAATACTGACTTTCATGGAGTTTTTCGTTTTCGCTGTAGGGTGTCTTTTCGAGTCTTCCGTCGTATTACGGAAACGCCACGGCAGGGAAACGCAGCCAGCGATGTGCGGCGTGTGTATACCTAACGCTTCGCCAATTCGGCAACCACGCGCTCGGTGATCGCCTGTATGAGCGCCTCCTGATTCGTGCTGCCGGCATCTGTCGTGGAAGTCGGAGCGCCGGACGACATCGGCGGCGGCGCATCAAAAGCTTGACGTTCGACGCCGGATGCCTGCCAACTGTCGCGGAAGATGTCGTTCGCGCAGACGTCGCAGTCTTCGTATTCTTTCGAGTTGCGAGGATCGTCCCAACCCCACTGCTGTTTCAGCTGCAACAATTCGCGTTCTTTCTCCTCGGTAAAATAATTCACCTTCCCCAGACTCTTGGCCAGCATCAACATGCGACAATAGGCGTCCAAGATCTCGGTCCACCAATACGCCTGTTCGACATCGACTCCGTAGCTGACCGTGCCATGGTTGGCCAAGATGATCACATTGGTTTTTTGTACAAAGGGGATGATTGTGTCGGCGAACTGTTGACCACCAGGGGTTTCGTATTTCGTGATGGGCACGTCGCCCAGAAACACCTCGACTTCTGGCAACACGCACTGGGGGATCGGTTCGCGAGCGATTGCGAAGGCGGTGGCGTGGGGCGGATGACAATGCACCACGCTCTTGATGTCCTGTCGATTTCGATAGATTTCCAGATGCAACAGCGCTTCGCTCGACCGCTTCTTCCGACCGGACAGCTGTTTCCCTGTCATGTCGACAGTCGAGATATCATCGGGTTTCAGGAAACCCTTCGAATGCATGGTGGGCGTACAGAGGACTTCGTTGTCGCTGATGCGGACGGTGATGTTACCGTCATTCGCGGCGGCGAAGCCTTTGTTGTAGATGCGACGGCCGATCTCGCAGATGTCTTGCTTGATTTTGTGAGCGTTCATCATGGTTCAGTTTTCGGTTTGGGTCTCTAGTTTGCGAACTTGTGATTTGTTGATATTGATGTCGTCCAAAATGGCAGCCGAATAGGCGTCCACCGGTTTCTCGTCGGGGTAGAACGGCGCGGCAGCCTCGCCACCTTCACTGAGCGCGATCATGCTTCCAATTCCCGCGCCGATATCGTCCCAGGCCACCAGCGGCTCCGCATCTTCACTTCTGCCACCGGCCAGATTGGCGATTGATTGTGGGACAACCATCTTCAGCCGGCCGCCCAACAACGCCGGATGAACGCGACTGAGCGTGACGGTGCCGATGACTTTCGCGATACGCATGATCTAGCTCGTCTTATAGCTGTTAGCTACTAGTAATTTCCTTTTTCTCGCCGCATCAAGGTGATACCGCGATCGTTCAGTTCGTCGATGGCAGCCGGTGTGACGATCGTACGCCGCGCAACCACGAGTTTTCCAACGCCATCGAGTCGGTCCCGCAACGTGGCCAAGGTCACAAGCCTGTCTTCAATTTCCAACTCTGTGGCGGGCTCGGCCGAACCGGTCGCGCTGGCCACATCCACACCACGATCGAGCAAGCGGCGAATCACCTCCTGCACAATTTGTTCGAACACCGCGGGATCCAAACGCGTGGTACTCATTAGTCTCGGATTCCAATAATCGTCCAGCGAACCGGTGTTGTGTCGACGTTCAACAGTTTGCGTGCACCATCGCTGGTCAGCATGACGTCGTCGCTGACGCCAGCACCGATGCAGTCAACGGCTAAGATCGGGTCGCCGTCCGGCCCGTTATCAGCGAGCTGCGGTTGCACGATCAACAGCTTCCGACCCTGCATCGATGGATGCTTGATCGTAGAGTTCGCGGTGCCGATGACTCGTCCGATTTGCATGGTTGTCTTTCGCTCAGTTGGCCGGCTTACCTAAGATCCAAAGGTCGTCGATCATCGAGCAGCGGCGTTCGCGAGTAAACGTTAACGGCGTGGTGACACCTTCGCCCGTCGGGCCGGCGATGGAGAACGAAATATAGCCTTCGCCGCCCAACCCCAAGGCCGCCATGCTCGGGCCGTTCTTCACGAACAACGTGGTATCCATGATCTTACCCATCTTGGTCATATTCTTAACGTTGTGAGAATGAATGATCGCGGTGTGACGAAACCCATGTTCAAAGTGACGCGCCTTGGCGATCGCTTCGTCGACATTCCTACAACGGACGAAGGGAACGAACGGCATCATCTGTTCAACCGGGACAAAGGGGTTGGAGTCGTCTGTTTCACCAAAGATCAATTCGACGGACGGGGCGACGGATCGCCCGGCACCGCGTGCCAGCACGGCGGCATCCTGTCCAAGGAAATCCGGATGCGCTGCGTCGTGACGATCATCGCCCACTTGCGTAATCGCATTGCGGGTCAGTTCGGTGACTTCGCGAGCGTTCAAGCGGACGGCGCCGGCTCGTTCCATTGCCTGCATCATGCGATCGAACACCTCGTCGACAACGAAGACTTCCTTCTCGCCGATGCAAAGCAAATTGTTGTCGTACGCGCCTCCCTGGATAATGCACCGAGCGGCGTTATCCAAATCCGCCGTCTCGTCCACCACGACCGGCGGATTTCCTGGGCCGGCGACGATCGCCCGTTTGCCACTGTTCAATGCCGCGCGAGCCACAGCCGGTCCGCCCGTCACGCAGATCAAGGCAATGTCACGATGACCAAAAATTCCGGCGGCCGTTTCTAAAGTCGGTGCGGCCATCACGCAGGTCAGATTGTCGATACCTACCTCTTGGTAGATCGCGCGGTTGAATCGGCGGACGCCTTCGACGGCCACACGTTTTCCACTGGGATGCGGGTTGACCACCAACGTGTTGCCAGACGCGATCATGCTGACAGCATTGCCGGTAATCGTGGGCAATGAATGGGTGACTGGGGTGATCACTCCAATGACACCGAACGGCGCGTGTTCGATCACCGCCAGGCCTCGGTCGCCACTGAAAACTTCGCTCTTCATGAACTCGACGCCCGGCGTCAGAGCGCCCAACGTCTTGAGCTTTTCGATTTTGTGTTCGAGCCGACCGATCTTCGTTTCCTCCATCTCCATCGTGCCCAGCTCGACACATTGATCGATCGAGATGCGCCGAATGATGTCGATAATTCGCTTCCGGTCTTCCATACCCCGTTGCGAAAGTTGCTCGAACGCATCTCGCGCGGCGGCGACCGCCTCGTTCACGTCCTCAAAGACACCGTGGCGTCCTGCGAAACTGCGACCCGCGATCGGGCCATCATGGCCGACTTCCGACAAAACCTGAGAAACGACGTCACGGATAAGAGTCTCGTTGATTTGCATGGCGAATCTCTGCTGATGAATATTTCTGAACGCTTGATTTCAACTGTTTGGCATCACGGCGAAAGTCCATCGATGAGCGGTCGGTCAGCCGTCCTTGGAATAAACACAGAGGTTGTCAATGTGGACGTTGTCGACAATGCCGACGATTACGCAGTCGACCGGCACGCCCTTGGTCTCCGGTGTCAGTCGAGCACTTGAACCTTGCGTGATCATCACGTAGTCGCCCACTCCGGCTCCCAGTGTGTCGACCGACACAAACGTGCGGCCAGTGGTGGTTAGCGTCTTGCGGGTCTTGGCATCCAGCCGATAGGGCTCGACAATCAGCAGCTTGTAACCGACCATCGATTCGACCTTTTGCGTGGAGACGATCGATCCTGTTACCTTTGCGACGAACATGACACGCCTTGCTAGCGAGGTTGGGTTATCGTGATCTGAATTGGGGCGAAGTAAGACTCTGTTTGATGTAACGCGTGATTCAACTTATTGCTGCGCCGCAGTCAACAGCTCATGTGCCTGCCTGGCGACGACGATTTCTTCATTGGTTGGAATGGTCCAAATCTGCGTGTGGCTCGACTCAGTACTGATTTTGGTTTCACCATCGGTGTTTCCGTTTGCGTTGGCATCGAGCTCAATGCCTAGTCCGTCCAGGTTGTCACAAACGGCCGAACGCACACTCGCGCCGTTTTCGCCGATGCCGCCAGTGAAGACCAGCACGTCCAGTTCGCCAAGTTCCACGAGCAGGCCACCGAGGTAGCGCCGTATTTCGGATGTGAACATGTCGAGCGCCAATCGCGCTCGTTCGTTCCCTTCGGCCGCGGCTTGTTCAAGGTCTCGCACATCGCCGCTGACACCGCTCAACCCAAGCAGACCGCCTTTATTGGCCAGCTGATCGAGCACCTCTTCCAACGATTTGCCCGTCGCCTTCATCACCACGGGCAGCGCGAACGGATCGAAATCGCCCACGCGGTTGTTATGCGGCAGCCCCGACTGCGGGCTCATGCCCATCGATGTCTGCACACTTTTGCGACCTCGGATGGCGCACAAACTGCTCGATCCACCTAGATGACACGAAATCACCCGAAGCTCCTCGCGACCCAACAGGTCAGCCGTCCGGTTGGCGATGTAGCGGTGGCTGGCACCATGAAATCCCCAACGCTGCACCTGGTACTGCTCGACCCACTGAAACGGACAGGCGTAGTACCTTAAGCGGGCTGGAACGGTGGTGTGGAAACCGGTTTCGAAGGCGGCGACGAGCGGAATGTCAGGTAGCTGCTCGGCTAATTGACGCATGGCCGCGATGTAAGGTGGATTATGAGCCGGTGCGACCTGGTTCATCTCCTCCATTGCGACTAGCAGTTCATCGGTGACGCGTTGCACGCCACTAACTCGGCCACCATGGACGGCCTTGAACCCGATGGCGGAGACTTCGCTGGCGTCTTGCAGGCAGCCTGTTTTCGAATCGGTCAGTTGCTCGAGACACTTTCTCACCGCGACGGCATGATCGGGGATCGCCGCAGTCAGCTCTTCGCGGAAGTCACCAATTTCGACAGCACATAGACTTTCAGCCGCACCGATTCGTTCGATGCCGCCACGCGCCAGTTGCCGTGGGCCATCCATATCGAACAGGCGGTACTTGAAACTGGTCGAACCGAGATTTGCAACCAAGATCTTCATGATCTTCTGCCGTCCTCCTGAGCCGAGCTGCCGAGGCCCGTTCCTTGCACTTCGTTCCTTGAGACTCCGCTTCGGTAACTAGGAGAGATACGCTTCCACGAGACCTTCAGCCGGTCGTGGAATGATGTGGCTGCCGACAAGTTCGCCGACCTGTGATGCCGAAGTAGCGCCGGCTTCAACGGCGGCGCGCACGCTGCCGACATCGCCACGCACGACGGTTGTGACCAAACCGCCGCCAATGTCGATGCGTTTCACGATTTCCACATTGGCAGCTTTGGCCATCGCGTCGGTGGCTTCCACCAAGCCGACCAAGCCTTTGGTTTCAATCATCCCAATTGCACTCATGACTTTTTCCTCTGTTTGTTTTGCATCAGATGTTGTGTTGGAGAGCTCGTTACTTTGGTCGTTGCCGGAGCTGATTTTCAGTGCGAGCTGTTGCGACATGGGACCGACAGCTACTTGGCCCGAGTGGTTTTGACGATCTTCGGCAAGACCGTTCCCAGGTCCTCGTGGGGACGCGGAATCACTTGCACGCTGACCACTTCACCCACGCGACCTGCCGCGTTGGCACCGGCATCCGTAGCGGCTTTAACGGCCGCCACGTCACCCGTGACGAAAGCGGAAACGAGCCCGCTCCCAACCTTGTCCCAGCCTAAGAATTGAACATTGGCTGATTTCATCATGGCGTCGGTGGCCTCGACCAAGGCAATGAACCCCTTGGCTTCCAGCATTCCCAACGCTTCCATCGCTTTTGCCATCAGTTACTTCTCCCAAAAAGGAAAGGTGAAATACGTACTAGTGAACTTCTTGGCAGGAACAGGGCTCCTGCTTTAACAACTCGACTTTCGTGGCTCCGTCCAGGAAGCAAGCATTCCCTTCGTCTGTATCGATGTGGACCTCGAGTTTTGCTGTGTCGTCGGCGCGGACCAGCAAGTCTTCCATAACCGTCGTGCACATATCAGACTCGATTCGCAACTTCATGAAATCACCATTGGCCACACCTTGCCGTTGGACTTCACCGTGACTCATGTGAACGTGACGAGCGGCCCGAATCACGCCCTCGTTCAGCTCGACGACACCCTGTGGGCCGACCAAGATGCAACCGGGCGTACCTTCGATCTGACCGCTGTGGCGAACCGGTGCGGTGACACCGAGTGAAATGGAGTCGGTGAATGCTAACTCGACTTGGCTATGCGCTCGCGTGGGTCCCAAGACCCGTACTGTCGGCAACATGCGCCGCCGCGGACCGACAACCATCACGGTTTCGGCGGCTGCGAAGAAACCGTCTTGGTAGAGTGGCTTTTCGGGCGTCAATGTATGACCAGGACCAAACAAGATCTCAACGTGTTCGTCACTGAGGTGGCAATGCCGCGCGGAAATGCTCACGACCAACTCTTTGGCTTCCCTGGCATTCGTCGAATTCAAGGGCGCGCTGCCAGACTGTCCCAATACAATCCGGCGGACGATCTGTTCGACCATCGCGCGGTCGAGCCCAGCTGCGGAACTCATAGTGTCGATTCCTGATGTCTCATTATGTTGTCTTGAATGTTGACTACGCTTATTCCTTGCCGCTAGCGACGATGACGTCGACTCCGCTGCCACGAATTCTCTCTTGCCACTCGGGCGTGACCTCGTTGTCCACCACCATCGTGTCGATCTCGCCAAGACCACTCAGGCGAGCCAGACTCGACTGTCCGAATTTTGTACTGTCCGCCACCACAATGACGGTGTCGGCAGCATTCATCATCGCGCGCTCAGTTTCCACGAGTAGCAAGTTGCTGTTGTAGTAGCCCTTTTCATTCACCCCGGCGACACTCAACACCGCTCGGCGAACGTTGATTTCGGCCAGCATCGCGTTGGCGTACGGCCCCAAAGAAACGCCTGTCCGCGTGTGGACGTAACCACCGACGATCACCAAATCTACGTCGCTCGTAGTGAACAGGTTGGCAACGGGAAGCGAGTTCGTGACGATTTGTAGCGGTCGGCCGACCAGCAGCCGTGCAAGCTCGTACGTCGTACTCCCTCCATCCAGCAGAATCGTATCGCCGTCTTCAATCAGCTGACTGGCGGTTTCGGCAATCAGCCGTTTCTTCTCCCAGTGCGTCTTTTGGCGTTGATCGAAATGCTGCAATTTGGGCGAAGGCCCCGTATAGAAGACGCCGCCATGCGTTCGTTTGGCGCTGCCAGATTCCTCCAACGAGTCCAGATCGCGGCGAATCGTCGATTCCGATACCTGCATTTCACTGGCCAGCGAAGGCAGCGAGGCAAAACCCTGCTGCCTGACAAACTCCAGGAGCCGGTTTCTGCGTTCCTCGGCAACAGGTTGCGGAGCCATCTACGTGCACACTCACATTTGACAATACGATCCTTAAAAAAGGATTATGGGCATGATGATGACGGAAATCAATCACTTCACGTCATAAACTGATAGATTTCCATCTTTTGTGAGAGTGATTTCATTCTGTCATGGCGTAAGTCACAGATTTGAAGTGAGTTAGGCACTGACCCGGGCTAGCGGGCGTCAATGCGAACGTGCCGGTCTTCGACACGGACCCTGCCCTCGGCGATCAGGCGAATTGCCTCGGGAAAGGCTTCGCATTCGAGCGTGAAGACACGCTGCTGAAGCGATTTGGCCGTGTCGTCGTCACGGACATCAGTGACGCGCTGCAAGATGATCGGACCGTGGTCGTACTGGTTGTCCACAAAATGGACCGTGCAGCCACTGATCTTCGCCCCATAGTCCAGAACCGCCTGATGAACGCGGAGCCCATAGAACCCTTTTCCGCAGAAGGCGGGGATCAGCCCGGGATGGATATTGATCACGCGATTTTCAAAGTCGGTGGGGATGGGTAGGAACTTGAGAAACCCACCCATGACGACCAGTTGTACTCCGACGCCACGACACGTTTGAAAGATCTTGTCGCCGAACGCTTCGTTTGAAGTGTGATTTTGCGGGCGGATCACATGGGTTTTGATTCCAGCTTCTTCCGCGTAGCGCAACCCCTTCGCGTCGTGGGCGCTGGATATCACCAGTGTGATTTCGACGGAAAGTGCGTGGTCGGTGATGTGTGCCAGCAGGTTCTTGAGTGTCGTTCCGCCACCGGAAATCAAAACGGCAATAGGAAAGCGGGCTCCGGTCTGATCACGGCTCATGATGCGACCACTTTGAGATACAAAACAAGATTCGCTTCGCCAAGCTGATGTTCGACACCTTCGCAACCGGCGATCGGCTGAAACACAAGACTGTCAGCCAGAGTTTCCGCCTTGATATGGTCGGTGTTGTCTTGGATCGCGGCGTTCAGGTCGGCTGAATCCGTCACGATGCCAATCTCAATACGATCGGTAAACTCGCACTTCAACTGCTTACGACGATCCTGGATCAACCGGACAATGTCGTTTGCGAGGCCTTCGCGAATCAACTCGTCCGTCAACTCCGTCGACAGCACGACCACACACGACGGCCCCTGCGCGGCAGACCAACCTGGTTTGGCGTGCAAGCGAACTTGAATATCGTCGCTGTCCAGTTCGATCTTCGCTTCGCCCAGCTCGAGCGTAACCTTGCCTTGACTGTCCAGTTCGTCGAGCAACACCCTGCCTTCCGCCTGACTAAGCGTTTTCTTCACTGCGGGCATCAACTTGCCGACGCGCGGCCCGAGTCGTTTGAAGTTTGGCTGAACTTCGTAGTCGATGTACATCTCGGCATCGGCGGTATATTCGATCGCTTTGACGTTCAGTTCGGTACGAAGTAGTGCATCGTGCGCTTCCAGCCAGGGCTGGTGCGTGTTATCAGTCAAGATGACTTCGACTTTTGCCAACGGCTGGCGTACCTTCAGTTTGGCGTCCATCCGAGCGCTGCGTCCTAATGACGCGATTTCCCGCAACAACCTCATTCGCGAGGATAGTTCCTCGTCCACAATTGCGGGATCGCTAAGCGGATAGTCGCACAAATGGACACTTTCGAGCGACTTTTCGCCGAATACGCTGGCCAGATTGCGCCAAATTGTGTCGGACAAGAACGGCACAAACGGCGCGACCAGTTTGCTGGTGGTCAGCAGGCATTCGTACAATGTCCAATAGGCGTCCAACTTTTCGGGCGAATCTTTGTCGCTCGACCAGAACCGATCACGGCTACGTCGCACATACCAGTTGCTCAGGCCATCGACGAATTCGTTGATCAGCTGACACGCGCCAAAATTATCGTACGCGTCCATGCGCTGGATGACACCGGCCAGCGTGCGGTTTAGTTCGCCGAGGACCCAGCGATCGAGTTCGCCGCGTCGGTCGATGGATCGATAGCCGTATGCCCCGGAAAAATCTGGTCCGTTCAGTTGGGCACCGTCAGGAAATTCGGCATCCTTCGCCAGCATCTGACCAGGATCAAAGCCGTCGATTTTGGCATAGATCACGAAGAAACTGTAAACATTCCACAGCCGCAGCAAAAACTCCGGGATACTTTCCTTAATCGAATTCTCGCTGTAGCGAATTGTGGTCCAAGGTGCTTGCTTGGCAAAGAAGAACCAGCGTAGCGCATCGGCACCGTACTTGTCGAAAATCTCTGTGGGCTCGCGATAGTTACGCTTCTGCTTGGACATCTTTTGACCGTCCTCGCCCATCATCAGGCCGAGTACGATGCAGTTACGATAAGGGTGTGGGAAATCAACGGTTCCCGAATCGACAGCCGGATGCTCTTCGTCGCCGAACAACAACGTGCTGATAGCCAGTTGGCTATAGAACCAGCCGCGCGTCTGATCGAGTGCTTCGCTGATGAAGTCCGCGGGAAACTGCGATTTGAATTCGTCTTGGCCCTGGTGCGGATAGCCCCACTGCGCAAACGGCATGGCACCGCTGTCATACCAGCAGTCAATCACCTCGGTGACGCGTTTCATCCGACCACCGTTCTCAAACGGCGAATCATAGCTGACCTCATCAATGTAGGGCTTATGCACGCACAAGTCGTCAGCGAGTTTTGGGTTGGCCTCTTTGGCGGCTGCCCAGACTTCGGTCCCGACAATGCCAGGCTTCGCCAGTAGTTCGTCGTAGCTGGCCACGGCCTCTTGCTGACCGGTCTTGTCGCAGACCCAAATGGGCAGTGGCGTTCCCCAAAATCGTTCCCGCGAGAGCGCCCAATCGACGTTGGACTCCAAAAACTTCCCGAACCGTCCGCTTTGAATATGTGCTGGTAGCCAGTTGATCTGCTGGTTATTCTCCAACATCCGATCTTTGAACTGGGTCGTGCGAATAAACCAGCTTCGGCGAGGATATTGGATCAACGGATCTTCGTCGGCACGCCAACAGAACGGATACTCGTGAAGGTACTGATCCAGGTGTAGCAGAAGTCCTCGTTCGCGCAGTTCGCGACAGATATCCTTATCTGCTTCTTTGACCCAGCGGCCTTCATAGTTGGGCGCGTCAGCGGTGAACTTGCCGTCTGGACCGACCGCGCAGATCAGTTCGGGGCCTTCACCGGGTTCAAATCGATCCTGATCGGCGATCAGCACGTCGTAGTCGTCTTCGCCGAACGCTGGTGCTTGGTGGACGGCACCGGTGCCGCTAGCGGTCGTGACAAACTCGGCTGACAGGACGCGCCAGGCGACGTACTGGTCGGCACCAGTTTTTAGCTTTCCTGTACGTTGTCCCGCATCTTTGTAGTAGTAGGTGAACGGCGGTTCATAACGGCGTCCGATCAGGTCGCTGCCCAAGCACGTCGATTCAACGTTCCATTCGCGTTTGGCTTTGCTGGCAACCTGCTCGACCAGATCAGCAGCCAAAATCAGTTTCTCGCCGGTTTCAGCATCCGTGACCGTCGCATAGTTCAAGTTCGGGTGAACGGCGGCAAACTGATTACTGGGAAGCGTCCAAGGAGTTGTGGTCCACACGAGCAACGCCGTATCGGACTTGTTACCTTCGTCATCAAGTAACGGAAACCGCACGTAGACGCTCGGGTCCGCAACCTCGCGACGCCCTTGACCCACCTCACCCGCGCTGAGCGCCGTGCCGCCTTGTGCCCACCACCAGACGATCTTGTGTCCTTGATACAGCAGGCCACGATCGAACAACGTCTTCAGCGACCACCACACACTTTCGACATAGCTCTTGTGGTAAGTCACGTACGCGTCGGGCAGGTGAATCCAAAATCCCAACCGCTCCGTGAGCCGTTCCCATTCTCTCATGTAACGCCAAACGCTTTGCTGGCACTTATGAATGAATGGTTCGATGCCGAACGCTTCGATCTCTTCTTTGGAATGAATTCCAAGTTCTTTGCAGACTTCGACTTCAACGGGCAGCCCGTGGGTGTCCCAGCCGCCCTTGCGTTCGCAGTAATAGCCACGCATCGTACGATAGCGAGGGAACAGGTCCTTGATGGCTCGAGTAAGGCAATGCCCTGGATGCGGCATACCGTTGGCCGTCGGCGGCCCTTCATAGAAAACAAAACGGGGTGCACCGACCCGGCGTTCCAAGGACTTATCGTAGATATTCTGTTGCTTCCAGAAATCCAGAACCTCCTGTTCCAGATTTGGAAAGCTTGCATCGTTCGCTACCGGTTGAAACATTTCTATTTTTTGTCGAGCTTAATGAGCGGTCATTCGATTGGTCGTCAATCGACGTGGCACACCTATCTCGTGCACCGTGGCAACAAGGCGAACCGGAAATCAAGTGGTCAGTTCATTCGGTCGTACCGCCAGCATCCTGCGGCCAACTATCCACCGCGTGGTGATGAAACCGCAGCCAGGCTCCGTGCGCTAAGCGGCTATTGATCATCCGAATCCGCGGGAGTGCCCTCGTCCTCGCCGAATCGCGGTTTGGGCCCGAATGTGTCATCAGGGAGTTCGTCGTTTTCCAAGTCGTATTCGTCTTCGATTTCTTCTTCGAAATCATCGTCGAATTCGTCATCAAAATCGTCTTCGTCGAATTCGTCATCCACATCTGAGATATCCGAAAGCTCCGAAATCACATCAGCTAGATGTCCCCGCGATTCGGACGGGATTGGAAAGGGTGGGGGCGATATTTCGATAACGGATGACATTGTGTGCCCAGACCCTTTTTCTTCGAGATCAGGATTGGTCGATAAAAACAACAGTCCAACGGCGCCAAAGAGAGATTGATCGGTCTTAGGTAGTCGAGGCACCGAGTTTTGTCAAGCGACCGACCTACCCGGTGGTGACGTAGTTTGCTCGCCGGGCGTGTGAAAGACGACATTCCTGTCGGCTTCGGTGCATTTCATGCACCCAACAATCTACAATCATGCACTCAACAATAGGCAAATTGTAGCGCTACCTCCGGCCGATCGGATGAGTCTCCTTGATTCGTCGCTGCCGAACCGAGTCGGCGCGGCAATCGCCGCGACCGTGGAGTCCGTCTGCTGGGTATTGGCTGAAGGCAGAATCTCGTCAGCGCAAACCGGTAATCGCGGCGACCAAACGGCATGGCTCGATGCCCTCAATCACCACCACAAACGCAAGAAACGAAAAAGGGCGGGACCATCGAATGACAGTACCCGCCCTACACGGGGGGGTGAGAAAGCCAAGCAAGGTGTGAATAACCGTAATCCCCTCGTGCTAGGTAAAACCTAGGCGACAACCGCTTGATGTCAAACTGAAATTATTAGGCAAACTAGAGACAATGCATTATTTAACTGGATGCAAGTGCAGTCGGATCAGCTATGCGGAATATCGCGTCCGGCAGTGCATACCGGTACGCTCCCGTAGACCCACGACAAGGCGAATGGGATCCCGGGCAGATTGGCGATGAAGCGCGAGTCGGCGTCTAGCCAAGCCGGCAGGAGGTCAAGCAGAACGGCCTACCAAGAAGAACAATAGCATCAGCAAGCGATAGCTCGGTGCGGTCTGAGGCACGGCCTCACAATGAAGGTCGCTTCATAGAATCTGATTTGGCAGCGGGCGTGTTCCTGGAAATGGATTCGGGCCGTGCGTCACTGGCACCGTCAACTCGCCAATGACGAGGTGCGGTGTCGGATGTAGGCACGGCCGAAATCGCCTGCTGATACTTAATGGCTTCGGCGTTGGTCGGTTCAATGGCTATCCACTCGTCCAAGTACTGGCGCGCAGTGTCTGTTTCGCCGGCTGCGAGCAAGGTCACCGTGAGCCAGCGGAGGCAAAACGGATCCCGACAGCCGGCCGCATATCCGGCTGACAAGTAGGCTTTGGCCGCAATCCAGTTGCTTTGCGTAGCAAACCCGGCGCCGCGCACGGCGCTCCGTAACGCCTCGCGATGGGGAGTGCCAGCCGGCAGTCGATCGACTTGGGCCAACGCCTGGTCGACGTTTCCTTGTTTGACTTGCAACTCCATCAAGTGACGACGGATTCGAGCGGAGGCTTCATTTTCAGCCAGAGCTTCTTCGAGAACGCGCTGTGCTACGGGCAGGTTGTTTTCAATCTGGAGGACAAGGCTATAGCAGATGGCGGCAATTTCGCGAACCTCGCCAACGTGCCAGACTTCGGGGTTGATCTTTCCGTAGTCGTAGGCGGTCTGATAGGTCTTTCGGGCCAGATCGATGCGGCCGATCGCCTGCAGATAACCTCCCATTGCGCAAAGGAGTTGAGCATCTAATGGAAAGATGTCCAAGGCCTCGTTACAAAGCGAAATCTGTTCGTCGTGGTTTGTTTCGCTGCTGCCAAGCGAAGTTAGCAATCCGTAGTACGCCTCCAACATATCGACCGAGCCAGGTTCGGCAATTGCCAGCGAGTCACGAAAATGGGTTGCTGCGGCACGATCTTCATTCAGTGTTTGGCAGGCATCCCCAAGGCAATTCAGCAGATGGCTCTCTTTTTGGCTTTCTTTGATCTCCGTCTCGGCCAGGTGGCGATTGCGAATCGCTCGTGTCGACCGCGTTTCTTCATCGTGTTCTCGTGGACCTCGCTGAATGCGTTGCGGTAGTCCTTCTCGTTGCAGACCGGCCTTTTCAAGAGACTCGATGATCGATTCGCGAACACGACCAGTGAATTTCAGTCCTGGCAAGTTGGGAATCAAGCGAATCCTCGCGATCTGTTCCACCGCTTCAGCGTCACGATGTGGTGGAACTTGAATCACCATGAAGTACGCCGTGGCCTGATTCGCGTCTGCGGTGACGAAAGTCCGCAGCGACTTCGCATCGCTGGCACTCAATGTCTCGCCCGCGTCGAGCCACAGCACCCAATCGCCTGTCACATCCGCCAAAGCGGCATTTCGTGCAGCGGAGAAATCGTCGTCCCATTGATGGTCGATCGTACGCGTGGCGTATTTGGTTGCGAACGCTCGCGTGCCATCTGTCGACCCGGTATCCACAACGACGATCTCGTCCGCGATGCCGCGGATCGAATCGAGCGTCTCGGGCAGGCAGTTTTCGGCGTTCTTGGCGATTACGGCAACGGTCAACCGTGGCGCAGTCTCAGTTGCGGACATTTTTGCCCTCCTTGGCAAGCAACGGTTGGGATGGCTAACCAACTCGATTCCACAGCGGCGGATGCGAGCTCCGCAACTGGAACCACGATCGTTGGCAAACGAGCCGGGCACTATTTCAGGGGGAAGCCGATACGAACAAATCGGCCAACATTCCTGCGCGTTGCCGGGAGTGTAGCTCTTTCCGCCTGCGCCGGGTAGGCAGATTTTTGTTGTTTGCCAGCGATGCTGGCGCAGCTGGTTTGGGGGGCGATCCGCCGTCGGCCTGTGGTGCCAAGATTTTCGTTTAACATCCAATTGGCTGTCAATTAGGAAGTTGAACGGCCTGTGATCGCGGCATCGCCTATTGCGTCCAGGTCGAGGTCGCGCGAGACGGGACTTGGGCTCCGTGAAAATTGTGCGTCGAGGGTGTAAGATCAGGCCTTCGCAGAGAGGATAATCAATGAGCGATTCAGTTTGGTATTACGCCCGCGGTGAACAGGAAAAAGGGCCGATCACAACGGTTCAGATCAAGGCGTTGGCCGGTGCGGGTAAATTGCATCGGGACGATTTCGTCTGGAAGGAAGGAATGGAGAACTGGGTGCCTGCCGGCGAAGTGTCCGGACTTTTCGCAGAGAAGACTGCCACAGATAACAGTTCGAACTCAGAGCTTCCAACGAAGCAGGACCAACCGCGCCCAGCCGCCCTACCAAGCCAATCCTCGTCAAGCAGTGTGGACGAACCAATCCGTGCGATCAGCCGTGTCGTGTTCGCCGTCGGGCTCCTGATGGCACTGTTGTCACGCGGCTGCGACACGCTAAGCGACCGAAATGTCGCGCGTCGTGAGGCGTTGTCCGAATCAGCCCGCAAGGAATTCAAGAATGAATGGGATCGTCAACGGTTGGAGAACAGTGGCGAGCAGAAGCGACTCCAGGCTAGCCCAAGCCGCTCGAACGCCGACAACAAACGACTGCAAGATTTGAACGCGGCTGCCAGCAAGCTGGAGACCGATCGGAAGCGACAGGAACAAGCACTGGAAGTGGGCAAGTGGCTTACGAACGATCAGGCCTCAGTGAAGGCATCCGCCGATGATCGAATCTGGGGGTATTGGCGGCAGGCAACGCTTCTTCTTGCGACCATCCTGCTCACGCTCAGCCTGCTGGGTGTCGCCTATTCCAGTGATGGTCCCGAACGGTGGATCAGCTTCGTATTGCTGGCAGTGATCTTCTATAGCCTCTATGCGTCAGACAGCGTGTGGCAGCGTGTCTTCTCGTAGGGCTGCTCGCATCGGTCCGAGGCACAGCCTCGCTAGCCATCGGAAGCTGGCAGCCAACGTTTGACGATCGCCTTTCGCTCATCTTCCGATCCCGTCGCGAGCTGTTCTCCGATTTCAGGAGAGAGCATCTGCGAAAAGGCCGCAGTGAGCCCTTCATCATCAAGCAGATTTCGGCGGTGCCAAAAACGAATCTCTGTCAACACGGGCAAAATGTCATCGGGCTTCGTACTGACCAAACTCGCAACGCGTTTCGTAATGTGCCCGCTGTTCAGTATGCTAGGCGGCGGACTCATGGTTAGATTGGCGTCGATGAATTCGAACAGCTTGTCAATCTCTTTCGAGATGCCATCTTCCTTGCTTTCGGAGCGAGCTTTCTGAACCTTGAAGTTGTTCAGGAGTTTGCCCGTGTGAATTCTTCCTCCTTTAGCGACGTCAATCAAGACGACCTTCGTGTCATTGGTCACCAGACGGGTTTTGGGGTTCACCTTAACCGAGACTTCAAACAAGAACAGGACATCCAGACCTTCTTTTTTGGCTTTGTTGACCAGTTCTCGTTCAGGTCCAACCCCCAAGATTGTCATGCCGCGCGCGTCCTCAATTCCAGAAGCCCGTCCGTCTCCGAATCCACCCCCGTCTCCGCCACCGTAACCACCGCCTTCACCAGCGAAGCCCCCATCACTGCCGGGTGCGCCGGGTCCGGCGGAAAGACCAGGCGCCTCACCTGGACCAGCTGGATCGGCGCCAAAACCTTCACCGCCAGCGTAGCCGCCATCACCACCTTGAAAGCCACCACGACCGCGACCTGCCTTAGGCGCGTCTTTCAGGACTGCCCCGAAGGCCCCTCTATTGACTCGCTCTTGGAAAGCCTTGACCATGTTAGACCCCAGATCACCAGCGTATTTGGCGATCAGGCCACCGCTTCGTGCTCCGCCACCGCCGAAGAGATCACCACCACCTCCTTCGCCTCCGAATCCACCCGGGCCTCCCGGGGCAGGGCCACCGCCGAAGCCCTCTCCGCCACCGCCGAAGTCATCTCCTCCACCGCCGCCTCGCTGACCGCGCGCGCCGCGTTGAGGGAGCTGTTGTGTGGAACCGATCGGTTTCACATCCGAAATATTGGGTGGGCTCTTGAGGGCAACTCCAGCGCCAAATCTCACAGCAAGTGCTGGACGCTTGAGTCCTGTGACCCATTGAATGCTTGTCAGCAAATTGGCCCCACCCTCGGCACTCGAAAGTGCATGAGCATAGAGGTATTTGAATGCTTCGGTCTCGCGACCAGCCTGAAAAGCAACCTTCGCTGCGCCATCGAATCCGGTTGGCGGCGCTGCGCGTCCACCACCCGCGGGACCATAGCCGCCGGCTACGCCTTCGCCACCTTCGCCGGAGCCGTAACCACCCGGAGCTCCAGGAGCTCCTGGAGCAACACCTGCTTGACCATAACCGGCGCCGTCTTCGCCCATGGGGTCACTTTCGCCTGGCGGTCGACCAGCGCCCTCTGATCCGGGAGGTCCTCCCGAGTATGCACCTTCACCTGGCATCGGACCAAGACCGGCGCCCTCTGATCCGGGAGGTCCTCCCGAGTATGCACCTTCACCTGGCATCGGACCAAGACCGGCGCCCTCTGAACCGGGAGGTCCTCCCGTGTATCCACCTTCGCCTGGCATCGGGCCATAACCGGCGCCCTCTGATCCGGGAGGTCCTCCCGTGTATCCACCTTCACCTGGCATCGGGCCATCATCTGATCCAAGACCAGCCCCTGATCCACCAGGGTCACCCTCGCCACCAGCGTAGTCGCCCTCTTGCCCAGCGTAGGCACCGTCTTCGCCAGAACCGTCCTCACCATCACCGTATTCGCCCATCGGCCCATCTTCACCACCGCCAGATCCATCGGCCATTCCCTCATCGTACCCGGGACCGCTACCACCACTGTCTCCCGGTGGCATTCCAGCATCACCCCCTTCATTCTGCGCGACCGCTCCATCGCCATCTGACGAGGCGTCGCCGCCACCGCAGCCAACAACAAGAATAGGAATCGCGCAGCCGATCATGAAGATCACGATGGTTCGACGCATGGGACACCTTGCGGGGTAAGTTTGGTTGGGGAAGGTTCGAAATCGGCAAGCAACGATTACCGGCGTGTATTCCAGCATATTATTGCAACTTCGAGGGCTATTGTCGAGAAACAAAACTCGCTTTTCGGCTTTGCTTGCTGCCAGTGGCAGCGAATGCGGATTACTGGGTTGCGGATGACCTGACTCTCTACAAGCTGGATACGCAATCATCGGGTTGGGCGTTGCGTATTGGAGTTCGCCCCGCACCGACGTTGTGCGTCCGCGGCCGGTTCTTTATCCCCTCAATGGCCCCAAACGAAAGACCGAAGAACATAAACTCACACACGGCTACATCGTCGACCTTTTGGGGAATTCTCAATTAGCTGCCTCCCTCTTTGGGCGGGTGGCGTGCAGCAGCCGAAGCGGCAAACAGCGCCTCAAACTGATCGATTCGAGGTTGATGAGGCGGGGCGGCATCCGAGCGCATTTTGAGGGGCGACGCAGACCAGCTTTTTTCCTCCGATTGCCAGTATTTTGTGAGCTAGACTTCAATTAACGAAACCCTACAACCGGACTAGCGAGTCCCATGGCAAAATCAAGCAACAAGCGCCGAAGGAAGCAGTTTGTCGACCGAGCCGTTCAAGGAACCTTGCTGCTGCACCTCGTGGCGCACTGGGTGTTCTTCTTACTGGCCGCAGTCGCGTTCCTGTACTTTGTCGAGATGCTGGCTGGCGACCCGCGCAATCTTGGCAGGAGCCTTTTCCATCGGCATGGACCAACGGTGCTGGCTGTGTTGGTTCTCGCTCCGATATTCCTTCTCGATCTATGCAAACTTAGCAATCGGTTTGCCGGACCGGTAATTCGCCTTCGACGAGGCATGCGCGAATTGGCAGAGGGTCGAGACGTTTCGCAGATTAAATTTCGAGAAAACGATTTTTGGCAGGACCTCGCAACGGATTTCAACCAGGTTGTCGAACGCGTTCAGGAGGCAGAGTCCCGTTCTGCCAACGCGATGCCTTTGCAATCCGATTGCCATGAGGCGGAACCGGAAGCGGAACCGGAGCTCGTTGCAGTTGAATAGGACACCTCTGCGCATTTAGCGAGAGAACGAATGGTACAAAGCAACCGACGTGGACGATCAACAGAACGATGCGGACGATCAACGGCACGACGCCGAAGATCAACGCAACGACGTGGTGCTGCAGCCGTCGAGCTTGCGGTTGTGGCACCGCTGTTCCTGTTGCTACTTGCCGGAATCATCGAATTCGGGCAGGCATTTCGAATTGAACATGCGCTCTCCAACGCAACTCGCCGCGGGGCTCGATCCGCCATCGTCGAGGGTGCCACTTCTCCCGTGGTAATCCAGAATGTCAAGACTCAATGCCTGCAGAAATTGAATGTGGAAGAGGCGGACCTAACCGTCGATCTCGCCATCAATGGAGTTTCCGGTGGTGATCTCAGCCTAGCCGAAGCGGGGGATGAGATCAGCCTTACGGTTAGCGTGCCATTTTCCAAAGCGGGCGTTGGTTTCTATTCCAACACATTTTCAACCGCTGTTCTCAGTTCCGCATCGACCCTCGAGCACGAGTGAATTCATGCAGACGTTCCGTCACAGGGCTTCCGACGTTCGAAAGCGACGAGGATCCATCGTCCTCCTAGCCGCATTCTGCCTCGTCATCATCATCGCCTTCCTCGCATTCTCGATCGACTTCGGTTACATCGTCGTTGCCGAGAGCGACCTGCAGAACGCAGCCGATGCTGGGGCTTTGTCTGGCGCCAGGGCTCTACGGTATGAAAACTACGATGAGGTGGTCGCCGCAGCGCAAACATGGGCGGGCAAGAATGTCGTCGCCGGTGAAAGCGTGGCTATGGTCGCGAGCGAAGATGTGGAGCTCGGTAAGTGGGATAAGGACACGGCCACCTTCACGGTACTTCCTGTCGGCTCCACGCAATCGCCGAACGCGGTTCGAGTAACGTGTCGCAGAACGGCTAGTCGGGGAAACGCCCTGACACTTTTCTTTGCGCCGGTTCTTGGGGTCAATCAAGCGGATCTCGTCGTTACCTCAATCGCAATTCGCGAGGGAGGCACGTGCGGCGGCATCATGGCGATGAACCGTGTCTATCTCCGAGAGGATTCGTATACAGATAGCTATGACTCGACCGCCGGGAACTATTCCAGTGGTTCCGCCGGTGCAAACGGTGACGTGTGTGCCAATGGTCACGTTCGTTTGCTCCACAATGCAGGAATAAAAGGTGACGCGCATTATGGGCCCGATGAAGATGGCGTCGACATGTTGTCCACGAACTACGTGACCGGAGATCAGGTAGAACTCGACGAACTCATCGACTTCCCGCCAGTCAATGTCGGCAACACCGCAACGGTTAACGATAACTTTCAGATTCCCAACTCCGCCAACGGAACAAACCTCAATAACGCTGCACTTGAACTTAGCGGCGGCGACTCACTGGCGCTCCCGCCAGGAACGTATTACTTCTCGAAACTGACGCTGACAGGCGGTGCGACGATCACTGTCAGCGGCCCGACCTATATCTACACCACCGATGACGTCGACTTGAGTGGCGGCGGAATCATCAACGAAACGCTCGTGCCGATGAATCTGCAGATCTACCCACTCGGCGCTAGATTCTTGCTGCCAGACGATGTCGATCTACACGCGGTCATCTATTCGACAACTTCAGCAATCGAGAAAAATGGCGGCGGCAGCGGCGGCGAGAAAGGTAGCACCAGCTCGAACACCACTACCACCGGCAGCGGCGAATTCTTTGGGAAGTTGGTAGGGCAGAAGATCAAGATCAACGGCTCGGGAGGATTGCATGTCGATGAATCCGCCTTCTTCGGCGATCTCGAGTCGGGCGGAGAGCAGCTTGGAACGTCGACGGTCACTCTTGTTTATTGACTATTCCCAGGCCGAGCCCGCAGAACAACGCCGGTGGAGGGAAGAAGTTTGTCCAAGGTAAGGACGATCAACGCCGTGGCGATCTTGTTGCTTTCGTTGGTGGCTGTTGGCGTGTGTGTCCATCTGCCTGAATTCCGCGAAAGACTGTCGGCGGAACCCACGGAATCCCAGGTTCTCACCAGTCGTGGTCATGCCACCGTGTACCTTGCTGACCCGAAACGGGATTTAGGCCACACCACGATCCGCAAGAAGTGGGGGCTCGTCTTTCAGGTCCAGAACACTGGAACACGCCGACTCGTACTGAACGAACTGGATCCCCATTGCGCGTGTGACGATCGTATTCGCCGCACGATCGTTGTTCCGCCAGGCAAGATCGTCTCGGTGGGACTCACGTTAGACACGCGTTTCACTTCCGGACCGACGGAAGTCAGTAAGTCGCTGATCACCAACGACCCTGCCCATCCACGTGTCAATCTGGTTGCGCGAGCGTGGGTCGATGCGGCGGACGTGTCAGGGCATTCTACGGCAGATGATGATACCGACTTGTCGGTTCTCATCCGCCAGTGATCGCTCGCGGCGGCATGGGCATTGTGTATTTTTCACTTCGTCGATCCACTGCCAGCTACGAATCACGAGCTGCGCGGCGTCTGATTTAGGCCGCTTGCCAAGACTCGTCGCACACCAATCTCCAATGGCGATCCTTGCGGGATGGAGGCCCACGACTCATAATCCAATGCTTCAGATTCGAGTGTCCGCTGGTGGGGCTCGAAAGAACTCTGGCATTGTCGCCACAAACCTCAATTCGACAAACATCTAAACTCGGCGAGGATCGGATGAACGACCGCAGTTCGCTTTGCTTTTCTTGGATCATGCTGGGGGTGCTCGTGCTTTTGGGATCGGTCATTTCGAATTTGGCCAGTTCGAATTTGGCTCGAGCGGACGAACCGTTTATCCCGCGACTTCAAACCAAGCCACCCGGTCCGGCACTCAGTCCTGCAGATGCGATCGCGCGGATGACAGTACCCGATGGATTCAAAGTGGAACTGGTCGCCAGTGAGCCTGACATCGTGAACCCCGTTGCAATGACGTTTGATCAACGTGGCCGCATCTGGATCACGGAAAGCTTCGAGTATCCGCGTTTGAAGCCAGGTCCAGGTCGTGATCGCATTAAAGTGTTGGAAGATACCACGGGCGATGGACGCGCAGACAAAGTCACCATTTTTGCGGATGGTTTGAATATCCCTTCGGGCATCGCCGTGGGCCATGGCGGCGTCTGGGTGGCCAATGCGCCGGATATTCTTTTTCTGCAAGATACCGACGGCGATGGGAAGGCGGACAAGCGCAAAGTCGTCGCGACGGGATTCGGCCGGACCGACACACACGAACTTCCCAACTCGCTGACATGGGGGCCGGACGGTTATTTGTATGGACTCAATGGCGTATTCAATCATAGTCACGTCAAGCAACAGAATCGCGACTTCAAATTCACCTGCGCCCTATTTCGAATCCATCCCCGCACACACCGCTTCGAGCTGTTTGCCGAAGGTACCAGCAACCCTTGGGGAGTTGCCTGGGATCCGGAAGGGAACGCATTCCTCAGCGCCTGCGTGATCGATCACTTGTGGCACATTGCCGAAGATGGCTATTACCATCGACAGGGCGGTCCCTACCCGCCCTTCACCTGGAAGATCGAATCAATCGTCGACTACAAACACCAGGCTGCGGCATATTGCGGTATCACGTACTTTGACAGTGACGCCTATCCACCCGAATATCGCGGCCGGCTGTACATGGGCAACATCCACGGCAACTGCATCAACGTGGACATTCTGCACCGCAACGGTAGCACCTACCGCGGTGAAAAGGCGCCTGACTTCCTGACAGCAAACGACGTCTGGTTCATGCCCGTGGCCCAAAAGACCGGCCCCGATGGGTGTCTGTATGTCTTGGATTGGTACGACCGATTTCACTGCTACCAGGATGCTCGCGCGAGGCCCCGCGAAGTCGATCGCGGCCATGGTCGGTTGTATCGCATCCGTTATCAGGACTCGCCACGCGCCGCTTCATTCGACCTAGCGAAGGAATCGGGCGACCAACTGATTGAGCGGCTTGGCAGCCCCAATGTCTACTTTCGCGAACAGGCCCAGTTGCAATTGGTCATGCGTGGCGACAGCGAAACGCTTGCCAGCGTGCTGGATCTGGTGATCGATAAGTCCACGCCTCGTAAGGCGCGGATGCGCGCATTGTGGACGCTGGTCAGTCGCGGCCGTCTGGACCCTGCCATTCATTACCGCCTGCTGGGTGATCCTGATCCAGGCTTTCGTGCTTGGGCCGTTCGCGCGGCTGGCAACTTTGGCAGCCGCACCGACGATGCGGTTCGCGCCAAGATGCTGACGTTGACCAAAGACAAGTCGCCCGAGGTCCAGCTGCAGGTCGCCGTCGCTTGTATGAAACTCGAAGGCGTCGATCCGTTGCCCATCCTTGTCGACCTATTGGCTTACAGTGGTGACGATCCGCTGATCCCACACATCGTCTGGCAGAATCTGCACCCGCTATTGCAGGATCGCAGCAGCGAGTTCCTCACACTGGTCAAGAGGCACGACCTTGCCACGGCACCCAACCTCAAGAAGGTCCTCCCTCGAGCGACTCGACGCATTATCGCTGCTCGGAAGTAGCGACCGTCCGTCGACACTACCCCTACCGATCCGCCGATCCATTGACAATGGCTATGCTCGATTTCTTGCTTACCTCGGCTCGACGTTGGCCCGCGACACGGGCCGTGCTAATCGCACTTGTCGCGGTGTCGATTGCGCGGGCTAATGCGCGCGCCGCGGAGGCCGAAGTCGACAACGTCGTTACGTTGCTCGAGTTTGTGATCGACGTTGATCAAGAGACGGCCGCCAAATGTCTGGAGACGCTCCGGGCGGCAGTTCAATCCGGCGAGATTGATCAGGCTCGTTTGGCGACGGTCCGTAAACAACTGGGTGAGAAATTCGCCGCCATTCTTGCCGCGGGCCCGGAGAACCCACTATACATGGATGTCGCTTTGGTCGCCGGGTCATGGGGCGACACGCGCGCCGTCGAGGCGTTACAGGAACTTGTTAGCACACCTGACAGTGGTGAAGAAGAACGCCTTGCGGCTCTCGACGCACTAGCCGCCACGCGAGGATCTCGGCTGCTCGCGTTGGCACCCGACCTGCTGGTCGAACCGAATGCGTCATCGACGTTTGTTTCGCGCGTGCTGACTTCACTGGGGCGCTACGATGCGCCCAGTGTGGCCGACATCGTCCTAAAGTCCTATCCACGACTGGCTGCCAATGTCCAACCACGTGCCATCGAACTGCTCACTCAACGTCCGTCGTGGAGCAAGCGGCTCATTGAGTCGATAGGCAAGGAATCGCTGCCCACCAGCGTCTTGAGTGCCAATCAGGTGGCACGGTTGCAAGCGAGTCGTGACGCCGAACTGGTGGAACTCGTTCGCACACGCTGGGGCACCGTTCGTACGGAACGGAATCCGCAACGCACGCAGGTCATTGGCGACATCCGTGAACTACTGACCTCGACGATCGGAGACCCGTTGCGAGGACAGCTCGTGTTCAACAAAGTCTGCGGCCAATGCCACAAGATCTACGGCCAAGGGCAGGAGGTCGGGCCGGATATCACACGCAACGGTCGCGCCTCGTTTGATCAACTGTTGTCCAACGTCTTTGATCCCAGCCTGGTGATAGGCGCGGCCTATCAGGCGCGGACGGTCATCACCACTGAGGGACGCGTGTTGACCGGTCTGGTGGCGGAAGACAACGAGCAACGATTGGTGCTCAAGATCCAAGGCGGCAAACAGGAAGTAGTTCCACGCGACAAGGTCGACGAAGTGGTGGTCAGCAAATTATCGCTGATGCCCGAGGACCTGGAAAAACAGCTGAAGCCGCAGGAGCTTGTCGACCTGTTTCAGTTCCTGACACTGGATCACGCACCGCAAGATCCCCAGGCGGCACTAATCCCTGGGGCCCCTGAAAAGGCACACTGAACCAGACGGCCAGGCACATCTTTCGAAACCGTTCATGTCCAGAGGTCTTGAACGCGGTTCTTGATCTTCATCCTATCAAGCTGAGCCGCCACCAAGGCGACACCAATCGAAAAGAGCACGACCGCGGCCAAGACTTGGCCCTATTTCCGATCTCGTCTTTCGTCTTCGAGTCGCTGAAACAGTCGCCGCACATCCCCGGCACCCAGCACCGTCGTGACGATTGTCAAGAGGGCAAACAGAGTTAGACTGGTCACCAAGACGAATTTCCAGATCGTTATCCAATCCATCATCATTCCTCAGCACGTAAGGGCGGTCTCAATTCCGTAGATCGTCGGTCGGGTACCAGCAGCGAGACGATGACAAACACCGCAAACGTAAAGGCAACGCTGAACAAACCGACACGAGCGCTGCTCAACATCGCCGCCGCAGCCTCTTCTGTCACCGGTTGACCAGTCACCGAGAGCATCCAGCCAGCCACCGGGCGGCGAATTGGTCCCAAGCCTAACACGGCCGAGCAGCCCGCCAACAGTGCGCAGAAAGCGCCGGACGAACTGGCTCGCCGCCAATACAATCCACCGATCAGCAGAGCAAACGCGCCGGTGAAGTAAATCGCGCCGGTGATCGCCATGTAATCCCAGATGTCATCACCACCTTCGTAGAACAACCCCCAAGCCCAAATGTAACCGCCGATCACAACGATCAAGAAACGGGTCAAACGAATTCGGGACATCGGCGACAGGGGCTCGCGCCGCAACGGTGCAATAACGTCCTGGACAATCACGCTGCTCCAGCACAACAAGTAACTGTCGTGAGTCGACATGAACGCCGCGATCATCGCCGCTGAGACCAGCCCCACAATACCCACGGGCAACAACCTGCCCATGAAGACCGGCATGGCGTACAACGCGCTGACCGGTTCCTGACCTTGGCTCAACACACCGTCGCCAACGCCGAACCATGGCCCCAATTCGGGCGTGACGTGTGTCACAAACACGAAGGCGCAGATGCCCCAAAAACAGGGTACGATCAATCGAATCGCAAAGGCAATCGACGACCACGTGAACTGCCGTTTGACCGCAGTCGAACTCTCCATCGACAACGCACGCGCGATCGCCGTCGGCCAAACTGCGCAACCGACCAACCCCAACACAGCCTGCCAGGCGACATACTCGGGACCGAAAGCAGATGAGGCCAGTGGATCAAAACCGCCGTCCCCCATTTGCGCCTGCACTACATCAAAAATGGGTTGCCAACCCAACTGGTAAATGGCCATCCCTGTCGCCAACAGCATCCCGCAAGAGAGCACGACAAACTGAACGTAGTCCGTGACGACGACCGAGATCATTCCGCCCAGTACAGTGTAGACCAACACCAAGGTCAGCAACGTCGTCATGACCATGGGCAACGCCCATCCCGTGTGCGAAAGCCCCGTGACACCGACGATGAACATCGAACCGACCTTGAGGAACAGCCCCATGTTCAAAATGCCACCCAAGGCCAACACGATTCCACCCAGGATCCGCGTCTTACGACCGAATCGCCGTTCATAGTATTCGGGGATCGTCAGCACACCCTGTTCGCGCAACGGGCCGACGACGAATCCGGACAGCCCCACGCCCAACGTGACCAACCCCGCCAAAACACCGATGTGAAATGCCGCGAAGCCGCCCTTGAATCCCTTTTCCGCGTTGTACATCACAGTGATCAGCCCCATCTCCGTGCCGCTCATCGTGGCGACACCGAGCCATACGCCAACACCACGCCCGGCGGCAATGTACGACGTCATCGTCGTGGCATACCGTTTGACATACAGGCCGATGCCCAGCGACACCAGCAAGTACATCACCACGATGCACCAATCCCAAACAGTGAAATTCGTGCTGGCAGCTGCGGCGATGGCGTCGTTCATGGGCAGGCTAAGAGTTGAAGGGGTCAAGAGTCGAAAGATATTGGAATCTTTGAATATCGGGATTACACGACACGCGCTTGTCCGGCGTCGAGCACGCATTGGAAGGGCCACATGCATCGTTGTCAACGATGCTGTATCGCTGGATTGGGCTGAAACCGGGTGTGTCGGGTAGCGACACCGTGAATGTGTCGGATCCAGGCGGCAAGGACAAACGACGAGTTCTTTGGTTAAGTCTCGTCTCAACCGTCGGTTGTCATTTTAGAAGAATACGCTTGACAGCCTGCTGAAACCTGTACTGCTCGAAGGCCTCACGAAAGCTGGCCGATTCACTCGGCCATCTGCTGTCTGTCGGATTCTTGCTGCTCCATTTCGGCTTTGTGTTGTTGACTTTGAAACTTGGCGGTGTCGCGACAGAAACCGCCGGTGCCATTGAGCTATTGAGCACCAAGACAGGGCTTGTGCTGATCGTCCTGGCGGTCTCGCATTTCTTTCACTTGGCACTGTACGCTCGGATCCACGGCAAGCCGCGACTAGTGGGCATCCATGGTCGAGATGCCGGCACGGTGACTGCGGAGATGGTCAAAGCTTGAATCGGTGTCGACTCCACATCGACGACCGGGAGTATTTTGGCCTGCCGCAGATGGAACCGTGTGTACGGCGGCCTGGGGAGGACGGCGGGAGCGATCCCGCCGCCCGCCCAATTGGCGAGTTGGACTGCCGCACTTCGTTTGCCCCAGCATTCCGTCTCGTCGAAGTTGCTGGCCAGGTCGACTACGGCGCCGTTATATTGGCGGTAGCCGCATCTGGACACTGGCGCTCAATCAGGCTGTGGGTTTCGGGTGAGGTTGGTTCGGATTCGTTTCAGCAACCGCAGGAGGATCGCCATGAACACGACAGCGCGTAGAGATTTCCTCAAGGCCGCCGGTGTCGGCGCAGTGACACTCTCGGTCACCAGCGAAGTCGCTCGAGCGGCGACGAGTGACAAGATTGTCGTTGGCGTGATCGGCCCTGGAGGCATGGGGACGTCTCACACACGACTACTTTCCGCACGAAACGACGTTGAGGTTCGATACGTTTGCGATGTCGATAGAATTCGCATGGCCAAAGCGGCCGAGGTCGTCAGGTCGACCAGCGGCAAGGCACCACAGCAGGCGACTGATCTGCGGAAGGTGCTCGACGACAAAAGTGTCGACGCCGTGTTTGTCGCGACGCCCGATCATTGGCACGCACCGGCCGCCATTTTGGCACTCGATGCCGGTAAGCACGTTTACGTGGAGAAGCCCTGTTGTCACAACATTCGTGAAGGGAGGTTGATGGCAGATGCCGTTGGACGAACCGGCAAGATGCTCCAAGTCGGTACGCAGAGCCGCAGCACGGATGTCGTGCGTGAGGGAATCCAACGCATCCATGAAGGCGAGATCGGCGAGATTCTGGTGGCCAAGGCCTGGAATAGCCAACGGCGCAGGTCGATTGGCAAGACAAAACCAAGCGATCCGCCAGCGACCCTTGACTATGACCAATGGGTCGGCCCCGCGCCGATGGTGTCCTATCGTACAAACATGCTCCCGGGCGTCTGGCGGTGGTGGCACAACTTTGGCTGTGGCGATATTGGTAACGATGGTGTTCACGACATCGATGTTGCGCTGTGGGGGCTGGGAGTGCAGACGCACCCGACGACGGCGACATGTCTGGGCGGTAAGTATTTTTTTGATGACGATCAGGAGTTCCCGGATACCCAGTATGCGGCCTTCGAGTATCCCGTCGAGGGTAATCCGCAGGGACGCAAGAAACAGCTGATCTTCGAGCAGCGGATCTGGTCGCCTCATCCGCAGGAAGGTTACGATAACGGTGCAGCCTTCTACGGAACCAACGGAGTGCTGATCCTCGGTCACACAACCGGATGGAGGCTGTACGGCCCCAAAATGAAACTCATCGCCGAGAGGAAGGGCCCTGTCACGCTGCCGGCGCATCACACGAACTTCTTCGATTGCATACGTGGCGATCAGCAGCAACTTAACGCCGGCATCGGTGAAGGGCATCGCGCTGCGGCGATCGTCCACTTGGCCAATATTGCCGCGAGGGTTGGAGGCGTTTTGAGTTTTGATCCCCAGACAGAGCGAATCAAGAACAATCCGCAAGGTGACGCCCTGGTGAAACGAACGTATCGAGATGACCATTGGGCAGTCCCTAAGGGCGTGTCGTAGCTCGGCGAAGTCACTTTCAACGGTTGCCATTATGGGCTCGCCTGGCTTTGCGTCGTCCTCCGATCTGGTATCTTCGCCGATACAAAACTGGGACACGGATTCGCTTTTTTGTTGGCGAGGGAATTCTGAATGAGCGTGTTGAGCAACCCACTGACGATCTTGGCGATCGCCGTCACGATTGTGCTGATCAGTATCCTCAAGTTCCGCTTACACGCTTTTCTGGCGCTCACGTTAGCGGCGTTGGTTGTGGCGATGTTAACCCCGGAACACGCCGCCGAGCGATTCTTGATCGAAAAGAGCGGCGTCGAGTTTTCGACTGGTGGCTCAACTCCGTCGACTCTTCTACACATCGGAAGCAAGCAAGGGGCCAGTGCCGGGATGCGATATCTCGTCATGCGGCTCGACCCGGTGACAAGCAGAATGAAGATAGTTGGCAACCTGGAAATCACCACCATCTCCGAGAACGGTGAAGACGGCCCGCGGGCTAGCGTGGATAGTGTGGGCGATGCGCCCGAAACTCCACAAACCGGTGACACGGTGATTCACGCGCTGATGCTGAAAGATGCCAGGTCGAAGGCCAGACGGACAATCGGAGAGAAAGTCGCCGGCGCGTTCGGTACGACGTGCGGTAAGATCGGCATCTTGATCGCACTTGCGGCCATCATCGGCAAGTGCCTTCTCGACAGCGGTGCCGCCGACAAGATCGTACGGTCAGCGCTAAAGGTGGTCGGCGAGCGTGGCGCGCCCGTCGCTTTTGTCGGCAGCGGTTTCTTACTGGGAATTCCGGTCTTTTTCGACACCGTTTTCTATCTCATGATGCCGTTGGGAAAAGCAATGCGGATGCGGACTGGTCGGAACTACTTGCTCTATGTCTTATGCATTGTCGCAGGAGGCTCGATGGCGCATTCGCTGGTGCCCCCGACACCGGGGCCCCTGTTAGTCGCGGAAGAGTTGGGGGTCGACTTGGGGGTGATGATTGTGGCGGGTTGTTTGATTGGGTTGTGTAGCAGCACGGCTGCGTTCTTTTACGCGAGGTTCGTCAATCACCGCGCGGAAGTGCCGCTGCGCGAGTCTGCCGACTTTTCGCTGGCTGAACTCGAAACGCTTGCCAAGCGTGACGAGAGCCAACTGCCACCCCTGTGGTTATCTGTCTTGCCCATCGTGTTACCCGTGGTCCTGATCGCAGGCAATACCGTGCTGAAGGAACTCGACCTGATGAGCAGCGGAGGCAGAATCGAATATGCGATGTCCACGTTGGGCAACAAGAATATCGCACTGGCGATCGCCACCTTGATTGCGATCGCGCTGCTGGTGTGGCAACGCCGCGAGTCGCTCAGCAAGTTGGCCGAGCCCCTGCAGGGTGCACTGGCCAGCGGCGGCGTTATCATCCTGATCACAGCCGCCGGCGGCGCGTTTGGCGGAATGCTCCAGCAGACTGGCGTTGTCAGCATGATCCGCGGCCTGCCTCAGTATTCACCGTTGGTCATTCTAACTATGGCGTTTTTCGTCACGACGGCCATTCGCACCGCTCAGGGTTCCGCGACCGTTGCCATGATCACGGCCGTCGGCATTCTCTCCGGGTTCGCGTCACAGGGCCAATTGGGCTGCCATCCAGTTTATTTGGCGCTGGCGATCGGCTGCGGATCAAAGCCGATTGCCTGGATGAACGACAGCGGTTTTTGGGTCATCTGCAAGATGAGCGGCATGACCGAAGGCGAGGGTCTGCGCTTTGTTACGCCGATGAGCATCTTGATGGGACTGGTGGGGTTGGGGGCCACGCTGTTGGCTGCTACTATCCTGCCGATGGTGTAACACGGTTTCCGCGGCCGCATTTGAGAAGCACGGTTTGCCGTCCCCAGCGACGGCACGACAGTTGTTGATCGGGCAGTCCTTGCGGTGTCATCTATCTGCCGTCGGAGATTATCGCAAACCGTTTCCTCGCAGTTAGTTAGCCCGTCGACGGTGGTAGGTTGTGACTTGTTAGCTTCCGTACAGTATCCCATCACCGGACTTTGTTAGATTGACTGGACGTAGAACCGGGATAGATCTAAACGGTTCTCCAGCCGATAATGGTCAAAGCGACTTTATTTTCCCACCCACATGAAACAGGAACGCACGATGAAATCCTTTTGGTTACCAGCTTTGCTGGTCGTGCTGGCAGCGGGGTGCACGCCCGCGCCCAGCGGCAGCGGACCAGTCAGCAATACATCCTCATCCGACTTGTCGATCTCGGTCCCGGATACGCCCGGCGGTCAGAGCGATGATGCGGCGGCGAACGCCAACACGACATTGGTGTCACTGAATATTCCCGGGATGACATGACCGGGTTGCGCCATGGAAGTGACAGACGCACTTTCGCCGCTACCGGGTGTAGTGGAAGTCAAGACAGACCCAAACAAGAGAACCGCCACCGTCACAGTGGATGCTTTGAAATTCGATTCGAAATCGGCCATTGAAAAATTGGCGGCCGCCAATTTTGAAGATTCCACCGTCGTTCAGTAGGAAACTGCTGACTGCTCGAGACTGACAGAATTTGCGGGCCGTGTTGGTAATCCAGCGCGGCCCGTTTGTCATTCTTGGGCCAATTGCGTTTCCACTCTGAACCGGCAATTAACAACGCCCGACACTCCATCTACGTCGCTGGTGTTCCGGGCATTACCAACGAGAAACAACATGGATTTGGGATTACAGGAGAAAGTCGTACTGGTTACTGGTGGATCCAAGGGGATCGGCGAAGGCATTGTCCGATCATTTTTGGCGGAGGGTGCGCGAGTGGCCAACGTCAACCGCAGCACGGTCGAGGGCGAAGCGCTGGAGGCCGAGTATGCCGCCAAGGGCCAAGACTGTTGTTTCATTCAAGCGGATCTTTGTGTCGCAGAAAACTGTCGGATTGCCGTTGAGAAAACGTTGGCGAGATTTGGCAAAATCGACGTCGTGGTCAACAATGCTGGAGTCAACGACGGCGTGGGCTTGGATGCCAGTCCAACCGAATTTGTTGCATCGCTCCAACGCAATCTGGTGCATTACTTCGCCATCGTTCATCACGCCGTCGACGCGATCAAGGCGTCGCAGGGGGCGATTGTGAATATTGGCTCGAAGGTCAGTGTGACCGGTCAGGGAGGCACCTCGGCCTACGCTGCGGCCAAGGGAGGCATTGATGCCCTGACGCGCGAATGGGCCGTCGATTTGGCGCAGTTCGGTGTCCGTGTTAATGCCGTGATTCCGGCGGAAGCTTGGACGCCGCTTTACGCTAACTGGCTGAGGACGATGCCAGATCCGGCAGGCACGAAACGCAAAATCGAGCAGACGATTCCGTTGGGGCGTCGCTTCACGACCAAGGAAGAGTTGGCGGACATGGTCGTCTTCCTGGCGTCCAGCCGATCGAGCCACACCACCGGGCAGATCGTCTATGTCGATGGCGGCTACACGCACTTCGATCGCAAATACACGGGTGGGTAACTGCCAGTTTGGCCCGGGGCGTCGGGCTGCGCGTGGAGTTAGTCCTTCACTTGGCACCCGAAAACGCTCTGGTGCCACGGCTGGTATGTCCAACCGTGATCCTCGCGGCGACAAGCGACGGCTCGGCAGGTTACCGTGGCACCTGACGCGTACGCGCACTGACCGGTCGCACCGAAAGCGACGTTTGCAGCCGTTGTCCCAGCTGACCGTTTGGATAAAGGACCACGATGGCTGGGAACATACCTCCAATCCAAAAAATCGTTGCTATACTTTTTCTAGCGGCCAAAAGACTATGGATCACTTCGCGAATACCCGTAGCAAGGTGATCTGAAGCGTGTCGCCTCGTCAATGAGCCTGATTGTCGTCAGGACGTTTGCCCAGCCGCCCGAGCCTCTCCGTACAAAGCCAGTAACATGCAAATTCAGCAATACCTCGAACATTACAAATTGGCCAGGAACCCTTTTTCAGAAGAAGATGCTCAGACCGATGCCGTTTTCAAGAATCACTGCATCGGCGACACGCACCACCCGGCCTGGGACAAGGTCTACGGTGACCCCGGCGAACCAGCGACGGCGATTGTGTTTGGCGAAAAAGGGGCAGGCAAGACTGCAGTCCGGCTGCAGATTGCGCGCGAATTAGATCAGCACAATCGGCAGCACTCGACCGAACGAGTATTGGTCGTTCATTACGACGACTTCAACCCATTCCTTGACCGCTTTCGAGATCGTGCGGGGCGGCGGAACACGAAAACGGAAAAGGTCTTGTCACAGTGGAAACTTTGGGACCATATGGACGCCATTCTTTCCCTGGGGGTGACGGGTCTGGTTGACGCGATTTCGGAGACCCAGCCAGCCAACGAGCAGGTGCCGTGCGAAGTTGAGGCGGCCGATGTTGACAAACTAGAACGCCATCAAGCGCGCGATATCTTATTGTTGGCGGCTTGTTATGATCAGTCGCTTACTGGGACCTTTCGTGACCGTTGGCACGAGTTGCGAACCCGCCTGCGATTTTCCATCTGGCGCTCGTACCTGCCCGTGATCCTGGGATGGAGCGTCAGCGTGTTGGTCGCGATGGTGCTGATTTACGCGTCGATCAAAGGAATCTGGTCAAGCGAACTGACTACGTTTCAGCGGTTTCTCCGCGGAACGATGATCATCGGCACACTGGGCGTATTGCTGGCGGCCTGGAGCCCGTCATTGCTTCGCTTCTGGCGCTGCTGGCGACTTGCTCGGGGAGTCGTCCGGCATATGCGTGTTGGCTTTCACGATACAGCCCCGTTGCGCCGACTACTGGGTTGCTTTACGCAGACCGAGCTGTCTGGGCAGCCCTTGCCCACGAAGGAGCGAACGGACGATCGCTACGAACTGCTAGGCAAGTTCCAACTCGTTCTAAAGTCGCTCGGCTACACAGGAGTCGTCGTCTTGGTCGATCGTCTGGACGAACCGCATCTCATCAATGGCTCGGCTGAGCGCATGAAGTTGCTGCTGTGGCCGATGCTTGACAATAAGTTCCTTAAGCAGGCCGGATTAGGCATCAAGTTGATGTTGCCGAGCGAACTGATTCCATTCGTTGATCGTGAGTCGAAGGACTTTTACGAACGGTCTCGGCTGGACAAGCAGAATATGATTCGCTCTTTTCATTGGACCGGCGAAGCGCTTTACGACGTGGCGGGGGCTCGGATGCGGGCGTGTGCAACCGATGGATCGAAGCCGACGCTTGGCGACTGGTTTGACGACGATGTCAGCGATCTGCGTCTGATGGAAGCCATGCGCACGCTGCGCACGCCACGGCACCTGTTCAAGTTTCTGTATCGCCTGTTGATTGCACATTGTAATGCACACCTGGATCACGAACCGCACTACAGGATCTCATCGAATATCTTCGAGCCGACATTGGCGCTTTACCAGCGCGAACAAGAGGCGTTCGAACGTGGTTTGGGTGCAGTGTAGGTGCCGCGGATAGTCGTTGTTCGCTCCGCGAACAGAACGCCTACCTGGTTGAAACTCGATAGATTCACAGCTTGGGAGCGAACAGCGACTACGATTGATGCGCCAGTCCTTGACTCGCCGTCAAGTTGTCATGCTCTTGACGTGACTGATCCGGTATTGGTGGTGGAGAATCGACGTCCGTTAAATCGAGTACCAACTCCAACGCCGGGCTGGCCCAGATCCCCAGCTGATCGTTGCCGGGAATGATGACAAAATCGTCCGGCTTTGCCTGGTTGGCGATGCGGATTGCGTTGATCGAAATCGAGTGCTTGTCGAATCCGGGTAAGGCGTTCCAGCGGACGGGCTGCGACAGCCGCAAGCCGGTCGAACGAAACGCCACTTCCACCATTTCCGTACAATAGAGTTTGTCATTGTCCAGGCGTAGTTTCTTGTCGAAGCCGATCTGATGTTCGTGGACCCGACGACAATACGCCACCGCTGCCGGAATGTGTTGACGGTACCCTCGTCGTAATCGCTTGACCGCGACGCCGGCAATATCCGACATCGCCATCATCTGACCAAACGTCTTTCGACCCGGGCCGGACACGTTTGTGTCGTAGATCAGAGTCTGGCCGTTTTCGACGGCGACAATTCCCATATGTGTAAATGGGCTCTCCGTGACCTCGCGCGTCAGCTTGGAAAAATCGATGAAACCCAGAATCAGATTCCCTTCAGATTGGACGAAGACGATGTCACCGTTCTGTAAACGGCCGTCCGCCCAACCGTTCCAGGCAACGCTCCGCTCACGATTCCGGAATTCGGAAATGCCGTCCAGGCCAGCCGTCACCAATCGCGCGTAACGGTTGCCGAGGTGAGTGGTGGGACCGGATGGATCAACCCCAGCCAGAGGATCACGCAGCGCGACCGGCTCAGAAACGGTGGCGATTGGTGGCGTGCCTTGACCCGTGACGTGCTCGACCTGCCTCGGTGCAACACGAGCGCTACCAGCCGCGCAGCCACCCGAAAGCACCGTCATAGCGATGACCGCTGCGTATTTGACTGCTATGTCGGAAGTGCTAGACGCCATATCGAGTTTCCCTGCCATGGGAGCCCTCGTGATCATTTGTCACAAATCACGGCAATTCATACAGATTTCACTAGCGCCCCCGAGCCGGCGCGGAAGGTAGTGCATTTTGCCCTATCGGTCAAATGACAATTCTAATTCACACTCATTTTGTTGCATTTCTCCTTCGCCGGGCGTTGGGCGAATATCAACCATGGCGCAGAAGAATAGCATATAAAATATTTAAAAGTATATCATTTTAATAATTGACATCTGTATGCAATGAGATATATTGTAACCGTTCACGGTAAAGAATTGGTACATCGTTAGTTTAGCAAAATTGCTACTGTTCGCGGATGGACAGTAGGGACAGGATCATTGACGAGCTACGAGCGTTGATTGCTGAGCAGTCTGCGCAGTTGGAACAACAGTCTG
>PVBE010211339.1_pt1 | contig 40050 bp, 26 predicted proteins | sample 1631181 | NCBI WGS metagenome assembly PVBE01 (sample SAMN08397723, study PRJNA350692) | Marine metagenome, whole genome shotgun sequencing project. | isolation source: water | place: Pacific Ocean | collected 2012-04 | reverse complement strand
GGTCGGGATCTCCATCGATGTGTGTCAGCAACACCTCCGTGCCCTTGTGCAGGGGGAAATGCATTCCCATGCCCCCGCCCGCGTACGGTTGTGCCATTCGTATGAAGCGGGTGGCCTTTCCCCCCGTGGCGTCCGACGTGTCCCATGGGAACCTGACCTTGTACCTTCCCTGGTCGTCCAGTTCCGCGTACTCCCCGTTCCCGGCCGCATCTATGTGTGCGTTGACCATTCCCCAGATCCGCGGCTTGGGCGTCACCCGGTCGGGCCGGAAGAGGACCTCCGCGGGAATAGAGCTGAACTCGTTTTCGTACGTGGCGTTCAGGGCGGAGCCGTGCCCCATGGGAATCATCTGTTCGCCCTTGTGGCGGATCTCGGTCACCACGTAGGCGCCGGCATATCCCTCCCGGGGATGGCTGGAGAGGTTGAAGATGAAGCCGGCCCGAAGCGACCGGATGTCGGTTGTGCCCCGGAAGATATTCTGCTTCCAGAGGATCTCCTGCGCGCGAATCTCCGCGATCACCTTGCCCTCTTCGGGCGTCTTGTAATGCTCGCCGTAGCGGGACTGGGTCCCGTATCCCTGTTCCGTCACCTCCCGGGTAACCCCCAGGTCGACGCCGGGCTTCCGGTAATTGTAATCGTTCAGTCGTATCTCGCCCGGGAGGGTCTGCTGGAACTTCGTGAACCGGGAAATGCTGTCCAGCCCGAGCAGGTCGAGCGCGCTCTTGTCGCCCCCCTTTTCCGGAAGGAACGGGAACTCGTTGTCCCCGGGCAGGGGCTCGTAGGCGCCCGAAGCATCGGCGAAGATGACCCGCTCCTCGACGCCCGCATGGGAGAAGAAGTAGAAGATCCCCTCGTCCTCCAAAAGGCGCGAGATGAAATCGAGATCCGACTCCTCGTATTGAACGACGTATTCCCTCTTGGCATATTCGCGGGCATCGGTTCTGAATTCGAAGTCCTCCTTCCCGAACCCGGTCTTCGTGAGGATCTCCTTGACGATTTCGGGGACCGATTTCTCCATGAAGATGCGGCTCTGGACGTTCTGGCCGAGGCGCCACAGGCGGGGCACCATCACCGCGCGGTAGATGGTCCAGTCGGCCTGCTGCTCGCACTCCTCGATCTCGGAGATCATCCCGTGGATCCGAAGGGATTGCACCCCGCGCTTTTTACCTCCCTGGACCGAAACCCCCGCCTTGAAACCAAGGTACGCGGGTTCTTCGAGCACCTTTGAGAGGTCGATCCCCTCCTTCTTCGCCGTCAGGTTCAGTTCAAAGCGATATGGACGCGAGATGGCTTCCCGCCCATCGAGGGTGACCACGTGAAAGGTCTCATCGTCCTGGGCCGCGGAGTGAAATTTGAAAATCCGCCCGGCCCGGGTACTCATTCGTAATCCCATCGATTCTCTCCACGTTTCCAGAACGGGGTGTGTGAACTTCCATCCCTATCCAACCGTGAGAAAACTATACCATAAAATATTTTAACCATACCCGGCATTGTTGGAGCCAGTTCGGCACGTCATGACCCCCTCCAAGGGTGGAATTTTACGGGAAACCCGTAGATTAAATTTTTCGCCGGAGAGCGGGTTCATTATCATGGGGCTTCTGGGAGGATTGACGTGGGTTTCTTCAATCAATGTCCGAAGTGTAAAGCGTCGTTCGTGGGACGGGTATGCCTCGCGTGCGCGGGGGCCCCGGCACCGGGATCTCCCGACGTGGCCACGCTTAACCCGGGCGATTCCTTCCACGGGCTGGAAATCCTCGAAGTTCTCCAGGCGGGGGGGATGGGGGTGCTCTACCGGGCGCAGGATCCCAACGCCGACCGGGAGGTCGCCCTCAAGTTGATTCGCCCCGACAAGTCGATGGAGGCGGACCTCGAAAAACGATTCGAACGGGAAGCGGAAACCCTGTCGCTTCTGAAGCATCCCAACATCGTTGCGCTTTACGATTCGGGGAATGAGGGGGAGGACCTCTTTTTCACGATGGAGTTCGTAGAGGGCCGGGATCTCGACGCCCTTCTGAAGGAGGGCCCTCCAAACCTGAAGGAAACCCTCCGGATCGTCTCCGAGATCTGTGACGCCCTTGAATGCGCCCACGAAAAAGGGATCGTTCACCGTGACATCAAGCCGGAAAACATATTGCTCGACGCGGAAGGGCACGTGAAACTTGCCGACTTCGGGCTGGCCAAGCTGCAGGGGGAATCGAAAGAGACCCTGATGCTGACGATGAGCGGTGCGGTCCTCGGGACGCAGAGCTACATGGCGCCCGAGCAGAGCATGGACGCGGCCGGGGTGGACCATCGGGCGGATATCTACTCGGTGGGAATCGTTCTCTACCAGATGCTGGTCGGAAAGCTTCCCCGGGGGAAGATCGAGCCTCCCTCCACGAAGGGGGCCGGCAATTCACAATTCGACGCCCTCGTTCTGAAGGCGACGGAGTTGGATCGTGGAGATCGATACCAGGCGATCTCCGACCTGGCCGGGGAACTTCGCAAGATCTCGGTAGAATTCAATATCGCCACGCTTAAAGAGGATTCCGACCCCGAAAAAGCGGAGCCGACCACCGACAGCTACATACCCCCTCCCGAAGAGGTTCAGCCGTACCTGGACGATCCCGAACGGAAGTTGAACCAGTACATCCTGGTCGCGAACATCGGATCCGGCGGGATGGGATCGGTCTGGAAGGGATGGGATACCAAGTTGGCGCGATGGGTCGCGGTGAAAATCCTTACTCCCGGAGATGAGATGGGCGTCCGCCGGTTCGAGCGGGAGGCCCAACTGGCCGCCCAACTTCGCCATCCGAACATCGCCGGGATTTACGAGGTGAACCGGTCCAAGGAGGTCAACTTCCTCGTCATGGATTACATCGACGGGGGATGCATCAACGAAACCGGGTTGCCGGTGAATGACCTGATCCGAAAGTACGTGAAGGTTTGTCGCGCGGTCCAGTTCGCCCACGAGCACAAGATCATTCACCGGGACATCAAGCCGGCGAATATCCTCGTCGGTTCAGACGGCGAGCCGTACGTCACCGACTTCGGACTGGCCAAGATCCACGAGAGCGACTCCTCCCTCTCCAGGAGCGGGACGATCCTGGGGACGCCCGTCTTCATGTCACCCGAGCAGGCCCTTGGAAACACCTCTGCGATCAGCGCCCGGAGCGATGTCTATTGCCTCGGATCGACGCTGTATGTCCTCCTGACCGGTGTGCCTCCCTTTTCGGGCGACAATACCACGGCCATTCTGCATCGCATCGTCTACATGGACCCGCCGCCTCCCCGCAAGATCAAGCCCGAAATTCCCGATCCGTTGGAGGCAATCACTCTCAAGGCAATGGAGAAGGAGCCGGAACGGCGGTATTCCACGGCAGGGGAGATGGCCGACGACCTGGAGCGGTTCCTGGGGGACGAGATCGTGGTCGCCCCCGCGCAGGGCGTTCTTCACCAGGTTGTCCGACGGGTACGCCGCAACCCGCTGCCGTATGCCGGTGTCCTGGCGATCCTGGTAGCCGTCGGGGTCGTCGCCTTCACGCTTTCGAGGCCCGGGTCCCACGCGCAACCGGAACCGCGGGTCGATCCCCCGGCCACCCCGGTTGTGGATGAAAAGGGGAAAGCGGTGGAGGAGTGGAAGAACCGCTTCGAGTTGCTCAAACCGAGACTCGATTATTTCGGTTTTCGAAAGCGGTCTGAAGATGTGATCCGGGAGGGAAAGGGCCTCCTGCAGGAGTTGCCTCCTTCGCAGGCGGCAACCGTCTCCGCCTGGTTCGACTCCCAGGCGGACCGGCTTCCGGGAGAGGCCTGGCCGAAAAAGGAATGGCTGAATCGTCGGAAGGATGCCGGGAGAATCACGGGGTGGTGCGGAACGATTCTCGCCGTTCTCCCGGAGGGGGGAAGGTTCGAGCCGGTCCGGCAGAGGGTGGGGGGGGCGGGTGAACTTCTCGCCCCTGTTTTAAGTTACCGGGGGACCATTTCGCTGTCGTTTGCGGTCGCGCCCTGGGCGAAAATCAACTCCCTGCAAGTGGGAGAGGCGTGGATCGTCCGGGAGGGGATGAAGGTCTCCGGGTCCGTCCAGTGGACGGGCGATTCCCTTGTTACGCCGATCGGCCTGCGAAACCTCGATATCGGGGAATACACGCTGGTCCTCTCCCATCCGGATCTTGGGGAACGGACGGTCTCCCTCGCATCCGAGGGGTTGAAGAACGGCGGCGTCTACGTCTGTTCCGGCTCCCTGCGGGAAGAGGATTCGATCCGGATCCATCCCTAGTCCATATCTCTACCCGGTATTCTTTTTCCTGGTTTCCCCCCGTTTCCATTGGAAAAAACCGGGCCCGGCTCGACGGTAGGTATGGAGAGAGTTACGGGGCTTTTCCAGGAACCATACAAAGAGGTGAATCATGGATATATATAGAAAAGCGACTCTTTGGGGACTGGTCCTCCTGGCGGGCGGCCTGGTGACGGGCTGTGAAGGCGGCGGGGATGAGTCTCCCATGGCAAGCCCGGAACACCAGGCGGTTTACCGCTGGCAATTCGAGGCGGGTAACCGGGAGGGATGGACGATGGAATCGAGCCATCCGAACGTGGGATGGTCCGTGGAGCATTCCCTGTTTAACCCGGCTTTCATCGGGGAGGAGGCCCCGTACGTGGGAGAAACCGACATGTACAGCCTGAATTACAACCGGTACTGGAGTCAATACTTTGCCCCGGAGAGCGACCCGGAAGAATTTGAACTCGACTTCGACACGGGATTGGAATCCAACCGGGGTAGTGCTACTTCCCCCCGGATCCAGGTTTCCGGACTGCAGGACCCCAAGCTGGTTTTCTCCTGCACCTTTGACATGGAGAATTTCAAGGGGATCGATGTGCGGAGTGTCGCCATTTACCAGGATGATACGGGACTTCTCTTGAAGGAGGTCGTGCTCGGTTTCGACGGCGTGGAGGATTCCCACGAAGGACTTTGCATCGGTTGGGAAAAGTGGCATTCCCACGTGATCGGACTGGATGCCGCCTGGGGTTCCGTAAGGGTGCGGTTCAACTTTGACACCGTGGATTCCTTCAAGAATAACGGGAAGGGATGGTTCCTGGATGATATCCAGGTCCAGGCGGCCCTTGCCCCTGGGCAGGTCATTCCACTCCAAGCTAAGTGAGGGCTTCCCGGATCGTTCCGGCGTGCTTTTCGAGGTGAGCAGGCCGCGCCTGCGATCGATTTTATTCAATTTTCATTGGAAAAAACGGGTCCCGCCTCGACGGTAGGTATGGAGAGAGAGAGGGGCATTTTCAGGAACCAGGTACGGAGGTGAATCATGGATATATATAGAAAAGCGACTCTTTTGGGACTGTTCCTCCTGGCGGGCGGCCTGGTGGCGTGCCCCGGTGGCGAAGGCTCCGAGGGCGGAGAGGGTGAACTGCCGGAACTTCATGCCTTCGGAAGTTTTGATTACGATAATTCCGATCCGGGGATGGGGTGGGATATGGAAGAGGCTGGGAATAACCCGCTCCACCCTGTAATGGTGGGAGATGAACTCTCCTACAGGCCGGAATCTGGTAGCAACGTTTCATTGAATTATAACCAATTGTACTTTTACCCGGTCGAGGTCGTGGGCGAGAACGGGGAAGTGGAAGTTGAGTGGGTGCTTGCTGATCCGCCTCACGTGGTCAATTACGATACGCCGGGTCGGAGAAACTTTGGTACGGCCACATCGATTGCGACGGTCAGGCTCGGAATCACGGAGGAAGCGAGGCTGGTCTTCTGGTGCCTTTTTGACACGGAAAACCAGGAGTTTCCTTACACGGAAATCCGGTTCGGGGATTCCCGAGAGGTGTTGATTATTAATGACAACCTTGATGATGAGGATCGTGGGAGTGCGGTTTATCAAACCAGGCTCGGTTCCCACGGTGTACAGATCTCCCCGGAAGGTGAATGCAGCAGGCGGGGGGAATGGCATACCCACTCGATCATTCTTCTCCCGGAATGGGGGGACGTTAAGGTCCAGTTCAAATTTGACACCCGTGATCATTTGGTTAACGATGGTATGGGTTGGTTCCTGGATGATATCCGGCTGGAAGGCCGAAAATTGCCAGGAGCCGGCGACATCCGTGCCATCCGATAAGGACTCCAATCGACGGAAATCCGAATCCTGACTTCTCGTTCCCCACGGGAGTGCCACCCTGTAAGATGGCCTCCCGTGGGAGACCTTTCGAACGAAGTTCACGGCTTCCTGCGGACGGCGGGGCGGTTCTTGAAACTGCGTTACCGGTTGGCTCCGCACGAAGAGGAAGAGGTGGCGCTGGAAATCTCCCTCCAGATCGCCAAGGTGATCCAGAAAGACGTCCCCATCGAGAAAAAGGATGCCTACGTCCGGGCGATCACGCGGAATGTCACCGCGAGTTACCTGCGCAAGAAGAAGAACCTGGTGTCGCTCGACCAGCTCGCGGAAATCGACTTGGACCCCCCCGACCGTGGTCCAGATCTCTCCCCGCTGGAAGAGATGATTCGGGAGGAGAATCACCGCTTCATCTTCGCCGCGATCACCTCCCTCGGGGATGAATTCGGGCGGACGCTGATGGCGGTCCACTGCGAAGGGCTTTCGGCGAAGGAAGTTGCGGAAGCGGAAGGGGTGAAGCTCAACACCGTCTACTGGCGCGTCTCGCGCGCCGAAGAGCAACTCGTTGGCCGGCTCCAACAGCGGTTTTCGACGCTCTTTCACGCTCACCAGCGGCAGGAAGAGGAATCCCCGGAGGTTCGCGCATACCGCCGGGGGCGCGATCAATTCAGCGAGGGGGAACAGCAGATGCTCGACCTGCACTTCTTCGAGGGGAAAAGGGCGGAGGCCGTCGTTCAGCAGGTTCTTCCGGGAGTCCTTCCCATGAGCGGGCAGTACCGTGGATTTCTCGGAGAGGTGGAAGCGCTGATCGCGAAAGCAACGAACTGATCAGCGAAGCAGTTTCCGGAATACCTTGTCGACGCGGGGGCCGAAAGGGGAGGGCGAGTTCGATCCCCCCAGTTGCTTCCATTTCCGGCCGAGCGGACCGAGTTTCTCCACCGCGTCCTCCACCGATTCAAACCCGGCCAGGATGCGCAGGGCCCCGGCGGTGATCTGCAGTCGGACGATTTCACGGCGCGATTCGATCGCCAGGCGCTCCCAGATTTTTCTCTCTCCCGCGAGGCCTTTCTCAACGGTGGCCAGGGCGGTTTGCGGGGTCTCGGATTGGAGACCGGTTTCGATGGCCTTGCGCGTGGCCGGGGCTCCTTCCCAAACGACCGGGAAGCGGGCCATCAGGGAGGCGAAGTCCCTCGCCGGAATTTTTCCGCGCATCTTCGATTCCCCCACCTTGGCGGTGAATTCCTCCCATGCCTTTCGGACCCGGTCTGCCTCCAGTCGAAGGGCATCCCTCTCTTTCCGGGGTGCGTTTTTCGCCTTGCCGGTAATCGCCATGACCTGGTCCCGTGCCGTGGACCAGGCGAGAGGTTCGAGGAAGACGAGCGGGCCCATCATCGGTATAGCCTCGATCCCGTGCGTGAGCAGGCGTTGGAGAACGTCTTCCCCACTGCGCATGCGTTCGAGGGTGGAGCGTACCGAACGGCACCAGCTGTAATTGTAGGTCGTAGAGACCAGGTCTCTCTCGTCGGGCAACCGGAACCGGAGGTTGAATTCGGACGAACTCAACCTGGAGAGGGTCCCGGTTTCGGGGTAATCCTTGAGCGCAAGGTAGAATGACCGGGTTGCCGTGCCCAACGCCTTCTTGCATTCCGTTTTCGTGTCGGAGAGGTATTTCTCCCTCTTCCCCGCGGGGAGAAAGCCTCCGCTTGATTCCACGTGCGCTTTCGCCGCGGTGAACCGTCCTTCGTCGAGAAGCGTTCTCCATTCTTTCCGAAAGGGGGGTTCCTTCTCGGCGGCGAGTTGTTCATTCCGGAGTACCCGGAGCTTTTCCCGGACCGCGGCGAGCTTGGACTTGCTCGGGGGGAGGTTCCGGGAAACCGAATCGGCGAAGTCCTTCTCCGATTTCTCGAGAAGCTTTATTCGGGAGGCCGTTTCGGCGCTCTTATCGGCCAGCACCAGGTAGGCGCGGGCCCTGAAATGGTAGGGGTAGAACTCGTACCACCGGGAGTAGGTGCCCGGCCGCATCTCGATGCGAAGCCGGCACTCCCGTTCCTCGATTTCAGAATTCTCGAGGATGGCGGTCAACAGCCGGACCGCCTCCTTGGGATCGGATTCGACGAGTTTTTTGGCCTTCCTGCAGTTGTCGGCGGCGCTGATGTAGTCGCGCTTGTGCGCCTGGGGGATCGTCTTCGAATCCTGCGCAAGAATCAGTGCGAGGAGAAGGATCTTCATCGGTTCAACTACGGTCCCCGGCGGAAAATGTCCGACTTGTCATTGATGTCATTCTGCACAAAAGTCGAGGCCCAGGACTTGAATATCACGTAGCGACCGTCGCCTGAAATCGCCTCATTTTCAGAATGAAAGTTTCCCAGGACCTTGCCCCCGGAGGCGATGGAGACGAGGGTGTTCAGTCCGCTAAGTCGGTCATATCGAAACACGTTGATTACCAGGTCACTCACGCTCATTACATCGGAGGTGATGTTGGTCGAAGATGTATTGAAGACGACAAATCTTCCATCCCGGGAAATGGTGGGTGAAACGCCGCCTCCTCCTCCCGAATGGAAATAGCAGGAATTATTTGGATAGCCTGCCCCCGTGGCATTCACGGAAACAAGGGTTACGGTTTGATCCTGGAGGTCGCGAAGAAAGATGTAGGGTCCATATCCACCAACACCCGGGGGGGCCATGTTGGGATCCCAGGCTGTCGAAATCAGGCCTGCCTGGAAAACGACGAAACGGCCGTCTTCAGAGAGGCCTGGATAATCGGCATCATCCTCTACCTCCGTGTTTGCGTCCACGAGGGAGACGTGGGTGGTGGTTCCCGCCGAGATATTTCGAAGGTAGATGTCCATGTACGTTCCCGTGTCGGTTGCTTCCAACGTGTTCTTTGTCTGGAATACAACCAGGTTTCCATCGGGCGACATGGAGGGAGACTGGCTGGCAGAAGCGCCCTGGGTCTCGTTTGAATCCACGGAAACGATTTCAAAGACGAGATTCGTATCGGCAAATCCGCCGTTCTGGGGGGCGCCCCTGTCGCAACGAATAATGTCGGTTACGGATCCGTTCGTGTCCCCGGGACCGATGTTGATATCGTTTGTCCCGAACACGATATATCTTCCATCCGATGAAATCCGGGCTGGACCGCTCGAGACATCCGTGGTTTCGGCATCGATAGAAACAAGGGTCGTTTTCCCAAGAACCATGTCGCGTACGAAAACATTGTAGTACCCGGGGTTCCCAACCACGTCTACGGTAAGGTCTGTTGCCGTCGAGGTGAAGGCTACGTGGCGGCCGTTGTCCGATACGGAAGGACTGCCGGATTCGTTGTTTCCCCCGTCCCCGGTGGAAGTGACGGAGACCATGGTGATTTTCCGTGTCAGCACATCCTTGAGAAAGACCTGCTCCGCCACCTGCCCGCTGAAACTGGGCATGAAGTTGGCGGTCAAGTTCGTCGCGGCGGATTGAAACACGACATGGCGGCCGTCGACCGAGATGCCTGGATTTGAACTTGATTCGTTGGGAAGGTCCTGTGAAACGGAACTTGAAACCAGGATGGTAAAGACCGAGGCTGTCACCGTGTCGTTGACGTTTCCCTTGCACCCGAGCAATACGCAGCAGAAAAGCGCAAGAATAGTTCCATGTCCTGCCGGGGTTCGTATCACGGTCCTCTCCGATCAAAATTCGTGGTTGTATCCGATTGCCGCGTTGAAGGTGTCTCCGCCGAAATCACCTGCAAGATCCACCGTGCGAAAGCTGCCCTCCTCCGTGGTCCAGGAGACACCAAGGCCCATCGTGAAGATGTTGAAGGAGTCGTCATCCGTATCGAGGACAAGTCGAAAATGTCCGGTCGTCGGAAGGTCATCCTTGTCTTCCCATGGCGCGTCGAAATGGCGATACCCAAGCCGGGGGTAGAGGTAGACCTTCTCGGACACCCGGACGCGGAACTCCATCCCGATCGAGTAATTGAAAGCGTCATCGAAGCTGTTCAATGGGACGCTGGGGGTCGGTTTTTCAGCCGTCTCGCTCCACTCGATCCACTGGAAGTCGATGGTGAGCCTGAGAGGCGTTCCTTCCAGGAGGTAGAAGGTGAATCCCGCGTTGAACTGCTGGGGCATGTCGAACGAGGGGAGCAGGTTCGGGGAGATACTAAAGTCGTACTGGATGGAACTGTGGTAGGCGAGGCCAAAGTTCACCTTGAAGTTTTCCGTGTTGTCGTAGACGCCCAACAGGAGCCCCAGTCCTCCGCCGAAGCCGGTCGAAGTGTCGGCCTCGTTGCGGGTCGTCCCGTTGAATTTCCATTGTACGAAACCGACATCCAGCCCAAGCCCGACCGCGAGGTGGCTGAAAAAGCCCGCTTCACCCACTTCTCGAAAACGGAAGTCGTATGCGAAGGCGGCGCGGAACCGTCCGAGCGCCTGGTCCATGTCGCTGTCGGGGGAGAAGGTGGTCGCCAACGGGTCTTCCAGTTCGTCGAAAGCGTAGTGAAGGTGGTACGGGCGGGCGAAGCAGAGACCGATGGCCATGGGAGAGTCCGGGGAGCCCAGTTGGAAGACCGCTCCCAGGTAGGAAGGGAGAAAGGCCGGGTCGGCCAGGCCCGATTCCGCCTCGACCGACGTTTCGATCTCGTCTTCGAACAGCCGGTTTTCCTTTTTCGGGTAAGCCGTGTAGGTCTGGTAGGAGATGGAAATCTGGTCCGACTGGGTTGCAATGCCGGCGGGGTTGAGGAAGACCGACACTGGGTCGTCTTCGAAAGCGGTGTAGCTACCGCCCATCGCCTTGGTTCTTGCCCCGACCTGCTGGTCCTGCGCCCATCCGGTTGAAGCGATTACGAGGACAAGTACCGGGACCATGGTGGTCTTCATCTGTTCAGGTTCTCCCTTTGCAGGATGATTATAGGGGTTCTGATTCAGGTCGGGCAAGGGCACGGTAAAGGTCACCGGTCTCTTTCGGACTTTTCCGGGTGCCTTGTCCGAATATCACTTTGCGCATATAATTGGAGGGCGGCGCAAGCCGGGGTTGACGGGGTTCGGGCCAGGGAGAATCGAACATGGCGAAACAGGTCTGTTCAGGCGCGCAACTGAAATGCTCTTTCGGGGCGGCTCCCGCGGCATTGAACGTGATGCCCGGGCACATGGGGGAGACCGGCGGTCCTGCTGCAGCGAATATCATGGACTTTGTTCCCATGACGAACATTCCCGCTTTCGGGATGTGCCGGACGCCGTCGAATCCCGCCGTGGCCGCGGCAACGGTGGCGGCGAGCGGCGTTCTCACCCCGGTCCCCTGCGTTCCGGTGGTCATGGCTCCCTGGGCGCCCGGTGCCTCCATGGTGCTGATCGGGAACATGCCCGCCCTGAACGACGCTTCCAAGTGCATCTGTTCCTGGGGAGGGGTGATCGAAGTCGCCGATCCTGGACAGGTGGCGATCGATATTCCCTAGTTCATCCCGGCCACCACTCAATTATAGAACGGGAATCCCCGCCCTGTACCATGCGCTTCGATTCGGTACAGGGTCCAAGAACAAGCGGCGAGCGCGGGTCTGGGGGGGGGCGAAGCCACGTTCACCGCGCGTCGGTGCAGGAGGAGAAGAACGGCTTCTGTCTCGTTCCGACGTTCCGGTTGCCGACGCAGATCGATACCCGGTCTTCCAACGTGGAATGGAGAAACGGGGTTCACCTGGAAAGCGCCCGGGACTGGCTTTTTTCCGCGGCATTGGTATGGTTTGGGGATTCAATTCGGGGTAAAGGAAATGGAAGCGGTCATCGCCAGGACCAACACGCAGGAAGAGATGGATCGGATGGTCGCCGATCTCCGGGCAAAAAAGGACGAATGGATCGCCGTCGGCGTTCCGGAGCGGATCGAACTGCTCCGGGAATGCATGGCGAGGACCCATTCCGTGGCGGAAGCGTGGGTTACGGCGGCCTGCCAGGCGAAGGGGTTGTCGATGGACGAGCCCGCCGCGGCGGAAGAATGGCTGGGAGGCCCGGCGACCACGCTTCGCAATCTTCGCGTGATGATCGAGGTTCTCGGGGAAATCCAAAAGCACGGAAAACCACGGATCGCTCCCGAAGCGATCCGCACCCTGAAGAGCGGACAACTGGCCGTCGACGTCTTTCCCCGCAACTTCTGGGACAAGCTGGTCTACAAGGGTTTCTCGGGCGAAATCATGGCGGAGCCGGGGGTCACGCGCGAGGAAATTCAACAATCGCTGGCGGCGAACTACCAGGAAGACGCCCCGAAAGAGGGAAAGGTTGCGCTCGTGCTCGGCGCCGGAAACGTCGCGAGCATCGGGCCAATGGACCTTCTTTACAAGTTATTCGTGGAGAACCAGGTCTGCGTTTTGAAGTGGAACCCGGTCAACGACTACCTGGGTCCCTTCATCGACCAGGGCCTGCAACCGTTGATCGAACGGGGCTTTTTCCGGTCGGCGTACGGCGCCGCGGAGGTCGGGGAATACCTCGTGCATCACGAGGGGATCGACGAGGTGCACATCACCGGGTCGGACCGCGTGCATGACATCATCGTCTGGGGAAAGCCGGGCGAAGAGCAGGACGAAAACAGGAAGAACGGCACGCCGAAACTGGACAAGCGGATCACGAGCGAACTCGGGTGCGTTTCTCCCGTCATCGTGGTTCCCGGGTACTGGTCCCGGAAGGAACTCGACTTCCAGGCGGCCAACGTCGCCACGATGGTGACGAACAACGCCTCGTTCAACTGCAACGCGGCGAAGGTTCTCGTCACCTGGAAGGGGTGGCCCCAGCGGGAAGCGTTCCTGAAACGGGTCGAGGAGATCCTGAAAGGGGCGCCGCTTCGGAAAGCGTACTACCCGGGGAGCGATCGGAAATTCGGGTGTTTCACGGAGGCGCACCCGGAGGCGAACCGGTTGGTCGAGGGGAGCGATGACGTGATCCCCTGGACGACGATCTTCGGCGTCGATTGCGAAAAAAAGGACGACATCGTTTTCAACCAGGAAGCGTGGTGCGGAGTGCTCGCCGAAACGCCGGTCCCGGCGCAGAGCGAGAAGAAATGGCTTCGGAAAGCGGTCGATTTCTGCAACGACGATCTCTGGGGAACACTCAGCTGTACCGTCCTGGTTCACCCCTCGATGCGGACGCAACTCGGGCCCGTTTTCGAGGAGGCGCTGGAAAACCTCCGGTACGGAAGCATCGGTGTGAACCACTGGGCGGCGCTCAGTTACGCCTTCGTCTACACGACGTGGGGCGCCCATCCCGGTCACACGCTCCAGGACATCCAGAGCGGTATTGGCACGGTGCACAACGCGCTGATGATCGAAAAGCCGCAGAAAAGCGTCGTGCGCGGGCCGTTCACCATGACACCGAAGCCTCCGTGGTTCGTCACCCACAGGAACGCGCACAATGTCGCACGGAAACTGGTCGCCTTCGAGTTTCGACCCTCGATCTGGAAGTTGCTCGGGATCCTGGGGTCGGCCCTTCGGGGATAGCACTTTCCTTTAAAATAATGCAGGGCGCCCTGAAGATGTGAAGGGCGCCCTGACTTTAGGGGAAGAAGCTTGTTTGTGACCCGTTCCCTCTCTGCTCTCCTTGTTGTTTAGTCGCACCCGCCGATGGGGCACGAAGCCGTTCCCGTCTCTCCCTCCGAAAGGGCCATGGGCTGGTTTTTCCTCGACCCGTTCCGGTAGACCGTCACTCCCTTGACCCCCAGTTCCGCGGCGAGTTCGTAGACCCGCCGGACATCTTCCACCGTGGCATTCGCGGGGAAGTTGACCGTCTTGGAGACGGCGTTGTCGCAATTTTCCTGGAAGGCGGCCTGCATGCGCATGTGATGTTCCGGGAGGACGTCGTGCGCGCAGGCGAAGACTTTTTGCCAGTTCGGGGGGATCTCGTCGATTCCGCGGCAGGTGCCCTCCCGTGCGATTCGCTCCAGGAGTTCTTCCGAGTGGAACCCCTCCTTCTTCGCGACGTCGAGGAAGCGGGGGTGGACCTCCCGGAGTTTTTCCCCGTTCATCACGTTCCGCTCGAAGACGAGCGAGTAGAGCGGTTCGATTCCGCCCGAGGCTTCCGCGATGATGGAGATCGTCCCGGTGGGGGCGATCGTCGTCACCGTGGCGTTCCGGACCGGGACGGGCGCGTTCTCTTTCTCCGAGGCCTCCCTCCAGCATTCGGGGAAACAGGGGTGGTCGTTCTCCGTGGCGAAAACGCTTTTGTCAAAGTTGGGAAAAGCTCCCCGTTCGCGCGCGAGGTCCATCGAGGCCCGCCAGCCCTCCTCCCGGATGAATTTCATCGTTTTCCGACCGAGGTCGACCGCTTCCCGGGAATCGTAGGGGATTTTCATCGAGTAGAGCATGTCCGCCCATCCCATCACGCCGAGGCCGACCTTCCGGTTGCCCTTGACGATCTTCTCGATCTGTGGCTTGGGATACCGGTTCACGTCGATCACGTCGTCGAGGAACCGTACCGACAGGTGGATCGTCTTGCGGAGTCCGTCCCAGTCGATCCCGTTTTCGGGATCATGAAAATGTCCCAGGTTGATCGATCCGAGGTTGCACGCCTCGAAGGGAAGGAGGGGCTGTTCCCCGCAGGGATTGGTCGCCTCCATCCGGCCCAGCGCGGGGGTCGGATTCGTCTCGTTGATCCGGTCGAGGAAAAGAATGCCCGGCTCTCCCGATCCGTGGGCTTTTTTCACGAGAAGATCGAAGACCTCCCGTGCGCTCCATTCTTTTTCCCCGTACCCGGTGAGGGTTCCTTCCCGGTCGCGGATCTTTTCCCGGAGGGGGGTCGTTTCCCCGTTCGCGGGGTTGACCACCCGGTGGGGTTGATCCTGCCGGACCGATTCCATGAATTCCGCGGAAAGTCCGACGGAGATGTTGAAGTTGGTCATCTCCCCGGGGGTTTCCTTCATGCGGATGAAGTCGAGGATGTCGGGGTGATCGACCCGCAGGACGCCCATGTTGGCGCCGCGGCGGAATCCTCCCTGGTGGATGGTCTCGGTGGTGGCGTTGTAGACGCGGAGGAAACTGAGGGGACCGCTGGAGCGTCCGTTCGTCGACGCGACCCGTGTTCCCTCCGCCCGGAGCCGCGAGAAATCGAACCCGGTTCCCCCCCCGGATTGGTGAATTACCGCGGTGGAGCGCATCGTGTCGAAAATGCCGTCGTCGTTGTCGGAGACGATCCTGTCCTCCACCGGGAGGACGAAGCAGGCGAAGAGTTGGCCGAGGCGTCGTCCCGCGTTCATCAGGCAGGGGGAATTGGGGATGAAATCGAGGGAGGAGAGGAGCCTGGCGAACTTCTCCGTCCATTCTTCCGGGTTGGACTCGGCGGAGGCGACCGCGGTCGCCACGCGACGGAAAAGATCCTCCGGTGTTTCGGTGACGTTCCCTCTCTCGTCCCGGATCAGGTACCGCTTCTCCAACACCGCCTGCGCGTTCTCCGAGAGAACAGGCGTCGTCGCTGAACGGCTCGTTTGATGGACCGAACTCTCCCGCACGTCTTCCCCACACGGTACGACCCGTTGCGTACCTGTAAAGAGTATACCACAACATCTTGTAAATAAAAGCAAAAGGGGGCCTGACTGTACACATGGATGATGGGGGTGAATAGTAATGTCCCCTTTTATGGGGAGATTATGGGGGTTACTCCCACTCGATGGTGGCGGGAGGCTTGGAGGAGATGTCGTAGGCGACGCGGTTGATGCCGGGGACCTCGTTGATGATGCGGGAACCGATGGTGGCGAGCACGTCGTGGGGGAGGCGGGCCCAGTCGGCGGTCATGCCGTCGACGCTTTCGCAGGCGCGGACCGCGGCGACGTTCTCGTAAGTCCGGCTGTCGCCCATCACGCCGACGCTGGAGACGGGGAGGAGGACCGCGAAGTATTGCCAGAGCTTCTTGTGGAGCCCGGCCTTCTCGATCTCCTCTCGAACGATCTCGTCTGCGTCCCGCAGAACGTCCAGTTTCGAGCGATCGAGGGCTCCCAGGTAGCGGACGGCGAGTCCCGGTCCCGGGAAGGGTTGGCGGGAGACCAGTTCTTCGGGCAGACCGAGTTCCCGGCCCATTTCGCGCACCTCGTCCTTGAAGAGGGTGCGGAGGGGTTCTATCAGTTTGAATCCGAGCTTTTCGGGGAGGCCACCCACGTTGTGGTGGGTCTTGATTTTCACGGAGGGGCCTCCGAAGGCGGACTGGCTTTCGATCACGTCCGGGTAGAGGGTGCCCTGTGCGAGAAACTTGACGCCTTTCAGCCTCCGGGCTTCCTTCCGGAACACGTCGATGAAAACGTGGCCGATGATCTTCCTTTTCTTTTCCGGGTCGGCCACCCCTTTCAGTTTCCGGAGGAACGGTTCGGACGCGTCCACCATGACGAGGCGGAGTTTCATCCGCTTCTTGAAGAATTCGCGGACTTCCTTCGCCTCGTTCTTCCGAAGAAGCCCGTTGTCGACGAAGACGCAGGTGAGTTGTTTCCCGATCGCCTTGTGGAGGAGCGCCGCGACGACGGAACTGTCGACGCCCCCGGAGAGTCCGCAGATGACCTTGTCCCGGCCGACCGTCTCGCGGGTATCGCGGATCGCCTCCCGCACGACCGACTTCATCTCCCAGTCTCCCGTGCACTTGCAGATTTTCTTCAGGAAGTTCTGGAGGATGCGCGATCCCTGCGGCGTATGGTGCACTTCCGGGTGGAACTGGACGCCGTAGAAGGGGCGTTCCCTGTGTTTCACCGCGGCGAACCGGCAGTGGGGCGTGCTTGCGAGGGAGCGGAAGTTTTTTTGAATCGCCTCGACGCGGTCGCCGTGGCTCATCCAGACGGTGGTCTTTTTCGGAACGCCCCGGAACAGGGGGTCGTTCCCGGGCACTTTCAGGTCGGTCCGGCCGTACTCGCGGTTCTTCGAGGCGCGGACGCGGCTGCCCATGAACCGGCTTCCCAGCTGCATTCCGTAGCAGATTCCCAGGAGGGGCACGGGCAGTTCGAAAATCTGTTTCTCGCAGACGGGGGCCTTCTTCGCGTAGACGCTGGAAGGGCCGCCGGAGAGGATGATGCCCCGCAGGTTTCTCTCCGCGAGACGGTGCGCCTTGACGTCGGGCGGCAGGATTTCGCAGTAAATGTTCGCTTCCCGCACCCGGCGCGCGATCAGCTGGGTGTACTGGGAGCCGAAATCAATGATGGCGATAAATTCGTGTTCGGTCATGTTCTTGAATTCAGGCGGACCGGGGAACTGGTAATCTATAATCGGATTCGAGAAGGGTCAACAACTGGGTGAAGTCGGAGATCGTGTGGCGGGGACGGGTTTTCCCCTCGAGGTTCGAATACTTGGTTCCCCGGTTGACGAGGACCGTGTTCAAACCGACCTGGTTCGCCGGGTCGACGTCATGGAGGGGGTGGTCCCCGACGTAGATCGCCTCTCCGGGGGCGACGCCGGTGTCGGAGAGGGCCCTCTGGTAGAGTTTCGGGTTGGGCTTGGAAATTCCGATCTGGTCGGAGATGAAGATCGCCGTGGGGGTCAGCCAGGGGTAGACCCGGAGGCGGAGGAGTTTCTCGGCCTGCTTGATCTCGAGTCCCGCGGTGATGATTCCCCGGATCAGGTCGGTCTTCGCCAGCGCCTCCAAGGCCGCAGGAACGTCGTCGAAGGGCTTCAGGTGTGTCTGTTTCGCGTCGTGGTAGGCACGGACGGCGGCGGCGATCAGGATGGCGGGGTTGACCTGCGGGAGGTCGTGCTTGGTCAACCGCAGGAGAAGCTTGTCGAAATGGGTGTTGTAGTTCGAGCTGAACTCGGAGATCACTTCGCCCAGTTCCCGCCGGAGGGCTTCCAGGGAAAGGCGCACGCCGTGGGTGCGAAGAGCCTCGAGCGCGGCGATCCGTGCGTGTTCCGCGAAGGCGGTCGTGGAGTAGAGTGTGTCGTCGATGTCGAAGAAGATCGCCTTGATCATGAGGGGCGCATTATACCACGGCCGGGCCGGGAGACGATCAATAACGGCTCTCTTCCCGTTCCGCAAGGTCGATGATCTCCGGGGTGACGAGAATCAGGAGGCGTCGTCTCTCGCTTGCCTTCCCCTTCCGCGTGAAGAAGAAGTTGAGCACCGGGATGTTCTCGAGAAAGGGAACTCCCGAGTGGATGTCCCGCATCATGATGTCCTTGAAGCCGGAAATCATGAGCGATCCCCGGTCCGGAACGATGACGGTCGTTTCGGCCTTCTGAAGAACGAGCCAGGGAAGCTGGATGACCGTGGTTCCCGGCGCGGGGTTCGCCGACCCGGTGTTGATGTCGATGCTTCGGAGCGCCTGCAACTGGGCGAGCGAGGGGCGCAGTTCCAGCGTGACGTACTTCCGGTCGTTCGAGACGATCGGGCGGACGTCGAGGACGACGCCGTAGGTCAGGATCCCGATGACCGGGTCGTAGGCGGCCGCGAGGGTCGAGATCTGCGGGTCGAGGTCCTGGATGTAGGCCCTCTGTCCCAGCACCATCACGTGGGAACGCTGGGTGTTGAAGACGGTGATCCGGGGGGCCTGGACGAGGGTCGCCTTCTGCCCCTTGTGGAGGGCGCGGACGACGGTCTGCAGGGCCTGTTCCCCGAGCCACTGGTATTGCAGGCCCAGTCCGCCCTGGTTCACGAGTCGGTTGGAGAGCGGATCGATGCCGATCCCGGTCAGGGGGTCGACCTGGAGGAGCGAGTGGAATGTCTGCGCTCTCAGGTCGTACGCTTCGAGGCGCGCCGATTCGTTCGTGACTAAACCGGGGCCGATGTTGGTCGTGCCTCCCGTGATGCTGCCGGCCTGTCCGGCGGGTTCGTCCATGTCGGTCGTGATTCCACCGGGGACGTCGAAGGCTCCCGCGGCGTTGAGGAAGCCGGGTTGGGTCGGGTCCCGGTTGATGATATCGACGCCGAAATCGTCGAGGAAATCGTCATAGGCGGAGATGAACCGGGCGGTGATGGAGACCATCGTTCCTGTGTAGCGCCTGAGCTTGGTGAGGAAGGAGCGGATTTCCTGGTGCACCTTGGGGGTATGGTTTACGAGAAGTTGCTGGTTCGGGGTTACTTCCAGGGAGTAGTCTCCCTCGTCCCAGGTGTTCGGAGCGATGTTTTCCCGGATGAGTTCCTCGATCTGTTCCTGTCCGACGGCGGCCTCGGTCGGTTCCTCGAGGGTGAAGGTGGCGCCGGTCAGCGCTCCGCCCCCGCCGCCCGGGCTGGAGAGTTCCACGCTGGGGCCGGGGAAGTCCTGGATTTTCACCAGGATATCCCGGATGTCGTGAAGTTCGACCACCGGTTTCCCCGCGGCGTTCTGGGGGGTGGTGATGAAGACGACCTTTTCCGGGGTGATGGTGTAGTCCAGTTCGAACTGGCTCAGGAGAAGCCGGAGCGCGGTTTTCAGGACCACGTCGGTGACCGTGAAACTGATCTGCTTCTCGAGATCGATCACCTCGCTGATCGAACCGTCGATGACGATATTCAGGTTCGCGTAGTCCCGGATATAGTTGACGATATCCTCGAGGGTGGAGTCGACGAAGTCGAGAACCGGCACTTTCATGGTATTGAGGGTGTTCTGGATGGCGAGAATATCGGGATCCTCGGCGGGCCCCCCCTCCTGGATGCTGAGGACGGATTCGGTGATTCTCTTGGAGATCTCGGCCCATTCCTCCCGCGAGGGGAAGCGGACGGTTTCGCTGTAGGGGATGACCGCCTCGTCGTCGGCGCTGGTCAGTTCCTTCCAGGCGTTCACCTTCTTGCGGATGAAGTTGAAGTACTCGTTGCGGTGGCGGGCCTTCTTAGCGTCCTCGCGAAGATCCATCGCGACGGTATAGTGCGGGTCGATCATGAGGATCTCTCCCGCCAGTCGCATGCACTGGTCGAATTTTTTCTGGTCGAAGGCCATGTAGGCGAGTTCGAGGAGGTAGGCGATCTTGCGGGTAATTTCGCGGCGGGTGGCGACGGAATGGGCGTACGATTCCGTCTCCGCTTCCTTGCGCTTCATGTCACGGACGCGTTCCGTCTCCATTTTCCGCGCGTTCTTCGCCTTCCGGACGTGGTCGAGAACCATCGGTTCGAGCTTCTTCATGGCGGGAACGTCGTAGGGGATGTGGTGGATCTGGAAGACGGCTTCCTCGAACTCGTCGATCGCCTCCGCGTACATCCGGGCGTTGAAGAACCGTTCCCCGTTCCGGATATGGTTGGTGATTTCGACTTGGGCGGCCTGGATGCGCACCTGGATTTCCTGGACGCGGCTGTCCTGGATAGAGGGGGCGCCGAAACCTTCCCCGGCGATGACCGAATCAATCTTGGTGAGGAGTTGGCGGGCCTGCAGGTTTTCGGGGTTGCTCTCCACCGCCTGGCGTGCCCACCGCTGGGCGTCCTTGAACCGGCCCTGCTGGAAGGCCTTGAGGGCGCGGCGATACGCCTCCGAGCTCTCCACGATGCCCTTCTGTTCCGCGAGGGTCTTGTTCCGGAGGAGTTCTTCCGCGATTTTGCGGTAGTTTTCGTCCTGCGCGCTGACGTCGGGAGGATCCTGCCGGGCCGGTTCCGGGGTCGTCTCGGTCGCGGCGGCCGGTTTCTCTTCGGGCGCCGGGGCCTCTTCCGGAGCGATCGGCTCGCGATCGCGTGGTTGTGACGTCGAGCACCCGCCGAGGAGGAGGGCGAAGACGGAGGAGAAGAGGAGCCACCGGACGGAGAAGCGCTGGGACATGATTATTCCTCCACAGGAAGAGAGGCCCCCCATGAAGCCCTCTTGGACATCTAAGGGGACGCATTGGGAGGCGATTTTCCTTCGCGAAAAAGCCTCGGGCATTCTACCCATATGGGAGGGGACGTCCAGCGAAAAGAGGGCCCGGCCTCCCCCTATTTCGCCCGGTCGCGATTCGACTGGAACTGCCCCTCCTGTCCCGATCCGTAGTACCGTTCGTGGCGGGCGTTTCCGACGAACTCGACGTTCTGGATCCCGAGTTCCTTGAGGGCGTTGATGACGCCGATGATGTGTTCGTAGGGGACTGCGCCGTCCATATCGAGGATGACGGGGACCGGTTTCTTCGGACCGCGGGGGGAAGGCATTGCGTCATGCAGTTCCTTCGTCCGGGCGGCGATCTCCCGGTACCGCAGCGCGTTTTCGGAGACCCGCTTCGAAACGTCCCGGCCTTTCTCCTCGACGTGGCCCTCGCGGCAGACCCACGTCTTGTAGAGGTTTCCGAGGGGGTTTTTCCCGACCCAGGCGGTGCAGACGTCATTGAGGACCAGGTGGGCGGAGTGGGTCTTCCCGGCGGTGTCGGCCCGGTCCGTTATTTCCACAGCCTCGAGGCGTGCTTCGTGGAGGCCCTTGTTCTCCTGGTGACGGAGTCCCTCTCCACAGCAGAGGACGATCCGGACCTCCTGCATTTCGAGGGAGGTTCCGGGACCGATTCCCCGGATCTTGGGCAGTTGGTTGATCAGTTTCCCCTCCACCGACTTGATTTGCAGGGTGAGGATGAAAAAGATGAGAAGCTGGAAGACGATGTCGATCATCGAGGTCATGGGCGGTTCTTCCGATTTTTCCGTCCCGACCCGCCGTTTTCCGTCCCGTGCTCGTTTCATTTTCGTTCTCCCTTCGCAGGGATAAACGGAGGGAAGCGGGATGGGTTCACTTCCCCGAAAAATTCGGGGAACCGGGGACCTACTTCACCTGGTCGCGGTAGGTGTCGAACTGGCCCTTCTGGCCCGATCCGTAGTACCGGCTGTGACGGGAATTCCCGACGAACTCGATGTTATGGATGCCGAGCGCCTTGAGGGCGTTGATGACGCCGATGATGTGTTCGTAGGGGACCGCGCTGTCCATGTCGAGAATGACGGGGGCGCGCTTTTTCGGATCACGGCTGGAGGGGGTGGCGTCGTACAGTTCCTTCGCCTTGGAGGCGATCGCCTCGTACCGCTTGACGTTTTCCGCCACCCTTTTCGCGGCGCCGAGGCTGGTGTCTTCGAGGTGTTCCTTTCCGCAGACCCATGACTTGTAGAGCGTTCCGACCGGGTTCTTGGCGACCCAGGCTGTGCAGACGTCGTTGACGACGATGTGCCCCGGATGTCTCCGGCTCTTGGTATCCGTGATGTTCGCCTTTTCCTCTGCCTCGAGCGAGGCCTCGTGTTTCCCCTTGTTGTTCTGGTGGCGGTTGACTTCGCGCACGTAATCGGCGGCGCTGTCGTCGATACAGCAGAGAATGATGCGGACTTCCTGTTCTTCCGGGCTGGAGGAGGAACTGGAGGCGAGCCCCTTGTCCTTGGGAAGCTGGTTGATGAGTTTTCCCTCGACCGACTTGATCTGCAGGGTGAGGATGAAAAAGATGAGAAGCTGGAAGACGATGTCGATCATCGAGGTCATCGGCGGTTCTTCTGGCGTGGTCTCCTCGGCCTTCTTCTTTCGTTTTTTCGCTTTCGCCATGGTTCAGGTTTCCTCTTAACTCGGGTCGGGCATCTTGGCGCCCAGCTGTACCTTGGTGACGCCGCCGTGCTTCGTGGCGATCATGAGAAGCAACTGTACGTACTGGAAGGGGGTTCGCCGGTCGGCCCGGATCAGGACCGGGTACTTCACGTAGTTGACGTCCCCGCCTTCCTGGTACTGCTGGGAGGCGCGGCGAAACTCGAAGAGGTCTTCCAGTTTCTTGGTCTTGGCCTCTTCCGGGTTCTGGTGGTTGGGCCGGAAGATCGTTTTCTGGTTGTACTTGATGGTTCCGTCCGGGAGGACGTTCAGGATCAGGGTCTGGGGGTCCTCCAGTTGCTCCTTGATCGCCTTGGACGCCTTCGGGAGGGTCAACTCTTCGAGCTGGGCCCGGGCCATGTCGTTGACGAGGAGGAAGAAGATGATCAGCTGGAAGACGATGTCGATCATCGGAGTCATGTTGAAGGTGATCGGCTCGTCGACTTCCTGTACTCGTTTTCGCGCCATGTTCAGTCGTCCCTGATCTTCAAACGGGGGAAGGCCCCCGCCGGTTCACTCTTTCGTTATTTTCCACCCTGGGAGACCGGTTTGAAACGTTCGACAATCTCCATGGTGACGGCGGAGAGTTCGAACGAGAGCCTCTGCACCTTCATCTTGAAGGCGAAGAAGAGTGAGAGCGAGGGAATGGCCGCGACGAGGCCCCAGACGGTCGTGACCAGCGCGACGTAGATACCCCCGGCCAGTTCGGCGGGCGTCGGCTGGGTGGCGGACCCGGCGATATCCTTAAAGGCGACGACCATGCCGAGCACCGTCCCGAAAAGTCCGATCATCGGGGCGACGTTCCCGATCAGGCCGAGCCAGCTGATCTTCTGGAGGAGCTTGAGGTTTTCCTCCTCCGTCGCGTTTTCCGCGGCGTCGGACATCGATTCGTACCCCTCGCCGACGCGGGCGATGGCGGATCCGACGATATTGGTGATGTAGTTCTTGCTCGCTTCGCAGAGGTTGATCGCTTCCTCGTACTGTTCCTCGTCCAGCAGGGTCTCCAGTTCCACGACCACTTCCGGGGGAACCAGTTTGTCCCGTTGGACCGTGACGAAGTGTTCTATCGCCAGCGCTCCCATCGCGATCGAGAGGAGGAGGAGGACCGAGACGATGATGAAACCGATGGCGGATCCTCCCCCGAAGGCGACCATGAGGAAGCCTTGTTCTTCGACCACATCGCCCTCGTCCTGCCCGAACGCGGCTCCGCAGCAGAGGATCACGAAGAGGAACGTCCACATCCAGACCGATTTTCCCGGGAGTCGTAAACCTGTCATCCCAGTTCCCTTTTCATAGTAGATCACCAATTCACGGCACCCGGTGGGAAATTTCACCGGATCCTTTAACGTTGTGAAGGATAGAATCTAGCAACCCGAAACCGCGACTGCAAGCGGTTCCCGGGAAAAGACACCCCGAATTCGAAAGATCGTTCAACGTTATTCCACCCGGGACGCTCTCGTTTCCAGGCGTCCCGCCCGGCTTGCGGCTTCCTCCCGCCTTCCCCCGGAGGGATACGTCCTCTCCAGTTGCCGAAAGGTCCGGGCGGCGGCGGTCAGGAAATACTTTTTGGCACGGGTTTCCGAGGCCTCTCCCGCGAGCTTGGCGTAACAGGAGGCCAGTTGGAAAAGCGCGTCCTCGTGATCCCGCCCGTACCCGGAACCTCTCGGCGGGACATGGAACACCACGCTTTCACTATAATGACGCAGGGCTTCCCGGTATTGCTTCTCATTTATTTTGGAAGCGCCGAGGGCGTTTGAGGCGATCAGTTTCAGGGTGACGGGGGATCTTTCGCCGGAGATAACCTGTCGGCAATATTGTTCCAGTTCGGAGGCGCGGTCCATTTTCACGAGGCAACGGATGATGCCCACCTGCGCCACTCCCCGTATCTCCTCGTCCCGGTCCGACTGGAGTTTTCGAAAGAGTTCGAGCGCTTTCCGGAATTCCTCCCCGTCGAAACAGAGTTCCGCCTGCTGGCGCCGACCCCGGTTGCGGAGAAGGGACTGGAGTTCCGGGGGCGCGGTCGAGATGTTCTGGATCAGCTTGTCCATGCCGTCCCGGTCCTTTTTTTCGCGGTGGCATTCCAACGAGAGTTCGAAAGAGCCTTCCCAGAAGCGGGACGTTTTAACCGTCTTGTCCCGGACCTTCGCGAGGGTTTCCAGCGCCGCGTCGAATCTCCCGAGGTTGCGTTCACACAGTCCCGTGTAGTAGTGGTGGTAGGGTGTGAACCAGGGGCGGCAATCCAATCTTTTGCGGGCACGTTTCTCCTCCTTGACCCTCTGCCAGGCGGTCTTCAGCCGGGAGAGGGCGTCGACCCATTTTTCTTCCCGGATGTCGGCGAGGGCGAGCGTGAAGGAGGGGGGGGCGTCGAAATATTCGACCGCGGCGACCTCGTTCGCCCGGATGGTCGCTCCGGTAATGCGGACCTGTTTGAAGCTGTCTTCCGTGATCCGGCCCACGTGCACCTTTCCGTCTTTCCGGGTCACCTTGTCCTGCTTCCTCTGTGCCCAGGCGGGGGAGGTCAGGAGCAGGAACGCGAGCAGGGGGAGCGCTTTGTGGGTCATCGGTTCGTCTTCCTCACTTTCTCGGCAGGCGGTTTTCCAGTTCTTCCCGGAGATCTTCGAACCGGGCGTGGTAGGGGCCCTTCAACCACTCTTCCCGGGTCCAGACCGGGGTCTGGATCGTGGTTCCTTCCTTCTTGCAGGAGGGGCACTGGATCGTCTCCTTCAGGCGACCCCGCTTCTTGCCGGGGCAGTTTTCGTCGGAGCAGAAGGGGCCCGGTTCCGACATGGGGTAGGCGCGGCTGCAGGTGGTGCAGGTCATCCTCTGGAAATCCTTTGCCTCTCGCGCGGGAGATTTTTTTCCACAGCCCCCCTTCGATTCGTCGCAGGTGAACCGGAGGCGGTCATCCCATGCGATGATGAACAGGTCTTCGTTTTCGCACTTGGGGCACGCCTTTCCCCGCTTGAGGTCCTTTTCGGCGAACTTCTCGTGGCACTTGTCGCAGGCGAAGCGGCGGCCGAACCCGCGGGAATCCATCGAGCGATAGAGGTAACTGAGCTGGTCCGGGTCGATCTGGGAAAGACAGAGGGCGTGACCGTAGAGCAGTCGATAAAAGTGGCCGTCGACCCGGTTTCCCGCCATGAGCGCCCCCGCCAACTTGGCGTAGATCCTGTCCGCCTCCTTGTAGAGCTTGAGACGATCTCCGCTCGGTTGCATCGCTTTGGCCTTCGCCTTGTAGCAGTCGGCGAGATCTTCCCAGGTGCTTCCGTCCTTCATCTGCGTGTCGGACCGGGTCAGTTCCTTCAGGTCGGCGATCGCCTCGTCATAGTTTCCGGACATGACGTTGGCGCGGGTGATCATGCGGCGGATGTGACGGCCCTGGGCCGGATCCATATCCTCCAGGCCGCCCTCGTTGGCGACGTAGGTTTTGAGGAGGTCTCCCGCCTTCTCGAAATAGGTTTCCGCCTTCTTCCGGGAATCGTCCGTTCCCCGGTCCCGGAGTCCCTCCGCGGCGGCGAAGAGCTTCTCTGCCATGAAAAGCATCTTCTTTCCCTGAAGGGCGTCCGGCACCTCATCGATATAATCCACGTAGTACCCGATCGACTTGAGGGTGAGTTCCTTGGCGAGGCGGGGATCGCTCCCGGCCAGTTTGAAGGCCGATTCCTCGAAGGCTTCCGCGAGGAGCGCGAGCGCCCGGAGGTAATCTTCCCGGCCGAGACCGATTTCCAGGTAGCTCTCCTGGAGCGTTCTCATGTCCTTTTCCGCCTCCTGGAGATAGGAGTGGAGGTCGGTTTTTTTGCAGGGGGGACAGGCCCCGGACGCGTCCGGTTTCACAGCCGTCCTGCACTGGGGGCAATACCAGAAACCCAGTTTGGAGAGGCGAAGTTTCGCGTTAAGGCGGGCGCTCATGATCGCGATGAGAAGTTTCGGATCCGCTTTCGGGAATTTCGAGGAAAGATCGGCGGAAATGGCCAACGCCTCCAGCGGATTTCCGTCCGGGTATCGTTCGTCGGCGTGGATCCGGCAACTGAAGAGGATGGATCCGATCGCGTTTCGGATCACGCCCTTTTGCTTCTTGGTGAGCTTTTCCACGAAGGCGAGGTGATCCTTGAACTGGCGGAGAGCCATCTGGAAGTACTTGGTCGCTTCCGAGGGGTTTCGCCCGGTCTGGGAGAGGGCGTACTTGTAGTAGTTCTGGCCGATACTGAAGAGCGCAACTTCGTGGTACGGGTTTCCCTGCCGGGCCAGTTTTTGCCACAGGGCGTTCGATTCCAGGTACTTCCGGCCGTTCTCAAGGTCGATCGCCCGGCCGGCGAGTTCCCCTTCGCCCACCACGTCGGGGAGAACGCGCGTCACGAAGGCACGGTAGCGGTCGAGATTGGCGCGGTCGTCGGAGTTTCCCGTGTGATAGACGAGCGCCTTGTGCGCCTGTAGTTTCTTGAGGGCGGCTTTCTCGGTGATCTCGAGGTGCTCGCCTTCCAGCCAGGGAGATCCTTCGTAAACGATTTGCCCCAGCGCGATGGATGCCTCCCGGTACCGGGCCAGCCAGTAGTAGCAGAGGCCGATCTGGTTCCAGCAGTGGGCGTAGTATCGCTCCTTCTCTTCCCCGGACTTTGTGGCGTTGAGCACCGTGTGGTACTTGGGGAGCGCCCGGTAGAGTTCTTCCCTCTCGTATAGGTTGTCGGCCGACTCGATGACGCGTTCCAGGTCGGTCTCCCCGGCGTATTCCCCGATGATGTCGGTCGCCCTGTTCACGATCCACTGGGTGGCCTTGTTGTCGCGGATAATCCGGTCGAGGAGGGCGATTCCCTCGGGTACTTTGCCCGCTTTGCAATACGCTTTCGCCTGCTCGAGTTGGACGAGTTTTCCAATGTTGGTTTTTCGTGCGGAGGGAATCAGGCGGAAGAGTTCCTCGGCGAGCCTGGCTGCCTCGAGGAATTCCCGGGTGGCGGCACGGCTCTTCTTGGTCTCCCCGTAGGCCATCCGGGCCTTTATTTCATGGTAGTACCCCCGGGTCCCCAGGTTGCGCACCATCTCTGAGCGGCGGTTTTCGGGGTCGCGCAGGGGGCTCTTGGCGGTCCCGATGTAGCGGAAACAGTTCGCCCAGTGGCGCTCCGCCTTCGCCCGGTCGGAGTATCCGGCGAGCATCATGGAGGCACGTCCCATGAAGATGGCCGCGTCGTAGGCAAGGAAATAGGTGGAGTAGTCCCACATGAATTCGCCGAAGAGCGCGATCATCGTCTCCAGCTTTTTCCTCATCTCCGCGCGCTTGTCCGGGTTCTCCCGGTAGGTTTCCGCGCGGTTGAAGATCGCGATCCCCTTGTTGTATTTCGCGAACATCATCGCCTGCTCGTGATCTTCCCACGCCTGCAGTTCACGCTTGTACTTGGAGGGGTTCTTGGCCCGGTCCTCGGCATCGGGCGGGGAGATTTTCCGTTTTTCGAGCGCCCGGATCTGTTCCTCGAAGAGCGCCTCGGCCTTGTCGAACTCGGTCTCGGCCCGGTCGAGGGCGTCCGGGTCGGACTTGGAGAGGAGGACGAGGGCCTTGCCCTTGATCTGGCGAAGGTCCCCGATGTCGGCGAGCGCTTCCGCCCGCCGGGGGTGGTTCCGGTTTCCGTCGACGAACTTCTGGATGGCCTCGATCGCCGCGTCGCACTTTTCGACTGTTTTTGCCGGGACGCGCTCCCGTTCGGCCTTGACCAGGTTAACGCGGGCGAGGCCGTATTCCGCTTCGGATCGTTTCTCCCGGGGGAGGGAGGAGTCCTTCTGGATCTTCCGGAAGAGGTCCTCTGCGAGGTCGAACCAGCCCCGTTTTACGAGCAGGTCGGCCAGTTCGTAATCGTCGTCGGAAGCGACGGCGGGCATGGTGAAGAGGGCGAAGAGGGCGACGAGCAGAAAATGTCGCATGCGATGGTCATCCTCAAAGAAAAGAAGACATGCGATACGGAACGTTTCCTTCGCGAAGAAGGTTCGGTTTTACCAAGAAAAAGCCCCGATGCCCAATGGAAAATCCCAAAACCAAATTCCCAACCCCCGGGGGGATCAGTCGAACTTTCTCCGCTCTTCCTCGTCCGGAATGATGATCCGGGCCTTGAGGATGATCAGGAGTTGCCGCTTCTGGGCTCCCTTGACCTTTTCCGAGCCGAGGTTCCCGAGGATGGGAATGTTCCGCCACATCGGGATGGAGCTTTCCGCGTTCTCCTCGAAGAAGATGGTGAGGCCGCCGATGAGGAGCGTTCCCCGGTCGGGAACCACGACGGTCGTCCTGAGGCGCTGGATGTTCAGGATCGGCGTTTCGATGGTGACCGGGAGCGCGGGGGTCACCGGGTTTCCGGGGACTGCCAGGTTGATGATGATGGAGAAGACGGCCGGCGGGGCCGGGAAGAGACTAGCCACCGTCGGCCGCAGTTCGATGGTGACGTACCGACGGTCGGAACTGACGATCGGACGGACGTCGAGCGTGATGCCGTCGGAGACGACATCCGGGATCGGGTCGGGAGCGACCGCCGCCGTGGCGATCTGGATGTCGTAATCGCGGATGTAGGCGAACTGGTTGGAAATCCGGATGTTGCCCCGCTGGGTGTTGAAGAGGGTCAGTTTCGGCGCGGTCAGCATGTGCGCCCGCTGGGTCTTCGAAACGGCCCGGAGGATCATCTCCAGGGAGATGTCGTCCATGAGCGTGTACTGCAACGTGGCGCCGCCGGTGGCGGGCAGGACGTTGTTGTAGAACTGCTGGACGAGGAAGTCGTTTGTCATGATCTGCTGGACGCGCAGGCCCAGGTTCCGCTGGATCGAGTCGCCGAACTGTCCGGTGAGTCCAGGGCTCGTGGCGGGGAGGCCCCCGCCCGGGCTGACGAATTCCGGCTGGAGCTGGCTCGGGAAGGCGGGCGTCTCGGTGTTCGGAACGATGTCGTCCAGGTCGAGGATTCCGACGGCACGGGGGTTCGCCTGCCCGGTCGCCAGGAAGTCGGCGTCGCGGAAATCCATGCCGATCTTCTGGAGGAAAGAATCCTCCACGGTGAGGAAACGGCATTCGACGGAGACGAGGATCCCGGTGGAGGCGCGGAGATTCGAGAGGAACTTCCGGACCGCCTTGTGGACCTCGATCGTGTTCCGGACGATCAGGAGCCCGTTGTTGTGGATGATGGACTGGCCTTCCGCGTCATCCCACGCTTCCTTGTGGGTGTTGTTCTCGATCAGTTCGGCGAGGTCGTCCCCGGTGAACTGCTGTAATTCGCCCTCCTCCTCCATCGTGTCGACGCCGAGGGAGTCGGTCGCAAGGGAGATGTCGACGCCCGGGAAGTCCTGCAGGCCGTAGGTCAGGTCCTGCACGTCGTACAGTTCGAGCTTGATGTTGGCCTTGAGCCCCTCCGTCTTCGTGATGATGATGACGCCATCCGCGACGTAGTGAACGCAGTCGATCTGCTGGAGCATCAGGTCCAGGGCGCCTTTCAGGGGGATGTCCGTCACGTTGATCGAGACCATCTCGGAGTCCGGGTCTTCGATCAGTTTTCCGTCGATGTGGATGTTCAGGCCGGTGTAGTCCCGGATGTAGTCCACCACGGAGGTGAGGGTCTGGTCGGGCTGGTCGAGGGTGATCCGGGTGTTCCTGAGTATGTCGAGAACCTTCTGGTCCTCCTCGGAGATCTCCTCGCCCATTTCGGCGATGCCCCGGGGGGGGCGCTGGCGGATCTGGTTCCAGATCTCGTGGTTCGGGAATTCGAGCACGGCCGCCTGGACGACCGCGTTCATCTCGACCCTTTCAAACGTGCGTTTCCATTCCTCCACGTATTCCCGGAGGTTGTCCCGGTGGCTGGCCATGTGGGTCAACCTCTGGGCCACCATCTTCATCTCGGAAACCGAGTTGAGGTTGGGGTTGATATAGAGGATCTTGTCGCACAGTTCCATGCAGAGCTTGTACCGTTCCTTCTCGAAGAAGAGCTGGGCCTGCCCGAAAAGGAGTTCCAGTTCCCGTTTCTGCTCGAGAAGGCGTTCGATTTCGTCCCGGGCGCGTTCCTCTTCAATGAAGGCGTTTCGGGACTTCGCCTCCTCGACGGCGCTCTTTCGCGCGGCGGTTTTCGTCTTCTCGAGCATGCCCATCGCCTGCCGGCGGCGGGTTTCAAGGTCGACTCCCGTGGGCATCCACTTGACGTACTCGAGGATCTGGCGGAACTGGTCTTCCGCTTCCTTGTAGTTGGCGAGGTTGTAGGCGCGGACGCCCCGGGCGTACGCTTCGTCGATTTCGGCGAGGATCTGGCTGTGCTGGACGATCGCCTGCTTGATGAACTTGTCGTACTCGTCGCCCCGCGGGGTGGTCGGATTGCGGCGGAGGACGAACTGGATTTCAAGGAAAAGGGCATGGGCGGCCGCGTGGTCGGGGTTGAGCCGGAGGGCCCTCTCGGCTTCCATCTCGGCCTTCTCGAAGTCACCCGACTGGTAGTACCGTTCCGCGAGCTTGTAGTGTTCGTCCGCCTGCGCTTCCTGTTCCTGTTCGCTGACCTGGTACTCCTTCCTGAGTTTCCGAAGAAGTTCGTCCCACTCCGCGCCTTCCTGGGGGACGTTCGCGGTCGAACTCTTCCCCGGGGGGGTGGGGGAGTCTGGTTCGGGGGTGGCCGGCCGGGCGGGGCTGGTGGAACAGCCCGCGGAGACGAGAAGGAGGACGGTCGCAGCGACGAGTACCTGGGTCGGCTTCATTATGGACTCCTACCGGATTCTTGATTCCTTCCGACCGCTTCCCCATGGTCGGATTCGAAGACTCTGAAGTATAGATACCCCGCCGAAACGGACAAGCGAAATCTACACTTTCCAGACGGGGGTTCGGGCCCCGACCCCTGCAGGAATTCGCGGGAAAGGGCTCCTATTTGGGGGCGGCGCTCTTGTGCTGGTCGCAGGTGTACTTCGGTTTCGCCCGGCGGTGATCCGCCGGGTCCTTGTTCATCCAGACGTGTTCCTTCCCATCCTCGTCGGTGAAGACCACCACCTTCACCTCGTACTTCTCGAGCATGACCCGGTCGACCAGCCGGCAGGTTCCCGTTTCTTCGTTGCATTCCTTCCTTGTGATCGAGTAGTTCCGGGTTTCGATCGCGGTGATGGTCCGGCCGGTGTCGAAGCTGACCTCCACCTTTTCTTTCATCCCCCTGACCCGGAACAGGTGGTCGGCGGTCACCTCGTCGATCGTTTCCGTGGTCACCCGTCCGAACTCGTCCTTTTTCTCGATGACTTTTTTCTCTTTCCACCATCCGATCTTCTGACCCGCTTCCTGGAAAGCCTTGGTCGTGAGCTTGCCGTACTTTTTGTCCTCCTTTTCTATCATGACATAGACCCGCTTTTCGGAGGGATCGGGGTTGGAGAAGGTGATTTTCCAGATGTCGATGCTGGTGACCATCTTCCAGCCGGAGTTTCTCCCCTTCCCGTTGAAGCGGTCCGCGATGAAGCCGGGATCCTTCGTTACGGGGGTGACCCGGTACTCGTACTTGGTCTTCTTTCTTACCCCCTCGTCCAGCCAGGTGAGTTCGTCGCTTTTCGCCTTTCCCAGTTCCTTCTTCGAGCCGTCGGGATTTTTCCGCTCGACGATGAAATGGTCGATTTCCGCGACGTTCTTTTCTTCCGGGTCGTCCGGAGCGGTCGTCGACCATGCCAGGGTGATCCCCCGCGCCGTCGCCTGGAAATTCTTGAATTGAACGGAGGCGAGTTCCCACGGTTTCTTCACTTCCGCGAAGTAGGGTTCCACCTGGAAGTCTCCCCGGGTCAGGAGCGTGGTGGACCAGTCTCCCGCGGGGAAGGAGGTCTCCGTGGCGGGCGTGGCCCAGTTTTCGAGGAACTCGTTGAACTTCTCCGAACTCCGGGAGAAAGCGGGGGCCCGTCGCACGTCGTCCTCGTGCGGAACGAGGCTTTCGTCCTGGATCATCTGCGCCGATTTTTTGACCGCTTCCACGTCCGGGTTTCCGCCGGCGGAGCCCAGGAAGAGAACGAGGTAGAGCACGACCAGGCCTCCCGCGACGCCGAGGGCGACTTTCTCGCCGTGATCCATGAAGAAAAGTTGCGCCTTGCTGGGGTGGTTTTCTTCCGACATCTTTCTTCTCCTGTTACCGGGCCCATGCGGGAAGGTGGTCTCTCGCCCAAGCGGGCAGTTTCGAAGGGTCGAAATCGATCACCTGGCAGGTCAGCATAAGCCGGACCGCCATCGGTTTCTGTTTCCTGTAGAACTTGCTGATCGCTTCCAGGCGGTTTCGCTCCGTTTCCTTCGCGTCGGCCGCTTCCTTGTACTTGAATTCCTCTTCGTACTCGTGCTGGTAGGAGACGCTTCCGGTCTCCGCGTCTAAATGGGGCGCCAGGGTCACCCGCGCGCCGACGATGTTGACCAGAAGATTCGGGGCGATGTCCCTGTTGAGCATCGCCTGGATGAACTTCCCGGCTTCGCTGTACGGGAGATCCACGGTCACTCCGAACGTGATGGTCTCTCCGAGGTCTCCCGGGAGGCGGAATTCCTTGAACTTGTCGGGGGTGCTCCGCTCCGGCACCGCGGGGTAGGGGAGTTCCTCCTCGGTTTCGGCCTGCGGTCTCTGTTCCCAGGTCTGCATGCCGCGCAGAAGGGGGGAAATCTTGTTGAAGAAATAGATGTCGACCATGCGCTCGACGTTCACGTCGCTTCCCGTGCAGATCGAGACGATCCGTTCCCGGATCCGGAGCCGTTTCTGCAGGTTACGAAGGATCGGCCCCCAGTCCCCCTTGGAAATATCGTCCCAGGGAATGGTCTCCCAGTTGAACCCGAAGGTGATCGCATTGGGATCCACCACGGTTCCTTCCTCCTCCCCGGGCATGCCGAGTTCGACCGGGGGGGTGGCCTGGGCGAGTTTCTTGCCGAGTTCCGTGGCGGCGTCCTGCAGTTTCGTGGTGAATTCACCCTTCTTCGCCGTTTTTCGATCCCGGGCGATCGCCTTCTCGTCGTACGTGGGGAGGGCGGCGTTTCCCGGGGGGGCGGAGGCGTTGGTCATCCACCACTCCAGGAGAAGGTCGTACTCGGAAAAGAACTTCGCGAGTTCGAGATAGGAGGCGACCAGTTTTCCCCAGTAATCGGTCTCTTCCTCCGGGGCGTCCTTGTTGAACGCTTCGTCCTTCCAGGACCGGATGTCCGCCTGGCTGGGGGTGCTCCTGCTGGCCGTTTCGAGGTTCCTCCGGTCCCGCTTGATGCTCAGTTCGATCGTTCCCTTCTCGCTCCAGATGGGAAAGATGAGGATCCCGGCGAGCAGGAGGAAAAGGAGCAGGGCGCCCCCGATTCCCGCCAGGAAAGGATTCTGCTTTATCTTGTCCATGACCGGTTTCTCCTCACTTTTTGGACGTTTCCGTCTCTTCGTCTTTCTCGGCCAGGCGGGCCCGGACTTCTCGTCCCATGGGAATGACGAGGTTCAGGCGATACTGCCAGAAATTGGATCCGACTTCTCCGTCTTCTTCCAGGTCCTCCTCGGCGCCTCCACCCAGTCGGCTCGACACGGAGGAGGGCAGAGGTTTGTAGAGCGTTCCCTTGTCCGGATCGATGCTCCATCCGTAGCCCTTGTCCAGGCCTTGGGGGAGCGCGAAGCCGTCGATCTCGAGGTTCTTGTTCGCGATCTTGAGGATGCCTTCGATGAAGAGGGACCCGTTTACCTTGGTGTCCCGCTTGAAAATGCAGAGTTCTATGACCACTTCCAGGTTGTTCCTCGTGGAAAGGGGGGGCAATTCCCCCCTCTTGGGGCGCTTTGCGGGTTTCTTCTTCACCTCATCCCGGATGGCCAGTTGGCGGGCGGTCCAGTCCACGATCCAGAGTCGCTCGTTGTCGTTGAGGGCGGGGCTTCCGTCCGCCTTGAGCGAGCCGTTGGCGGGGATGCAACCGTTGATCCGGTCGAGCACCTTCATGAGGAGGTCCCGCTCGAAGGTGATCGAGGAGAGGGTGTCGAGCGCCGCTTTCTTGTCCCCCACCTGTCGCGCTTGGTTGAGTCCTCCCTGGAGTTGGATGTGTTTCTGGTCGGCCTTTTTTGCCTCCTCCTGGATCGCCTGCAGGTCGGAGACCTCCGAAGACATCGTGAGGTACATGATGCCCAGCAGGAGGTAGAGGATCGCGACCGCGGCGACGATGAAAGGCTGTTTCTTCTTCAGTTCCTTCTTCTTGCGGAACTCGGGCGGGAGGAGGTTGATCTGGTTCAGGGTGAGATCGAATCCCTGCAGGGCAAGGCCGATGGAACCTCCTATGGTGAAGAGGTTTGCGTTGAGCGCACCCGTGTCGACGCGATCGGTGTTGATCTTGTGCAGTTTCTGGATTCGCCCGACGGGGATGTTGCCCATCGTGCTGAGCGACTGGGCGACGAACCGCTGGAAATTGATGACCCGGGCGCCCTTCCCGAGGAGGAGCACCTTGTCGAACTTGGCGATTTTCGAGATCGACTTGTAATAGCCGACCGAGCGGTGGATTTCGCCGACGAGATCCCGGAGGGCGGGTTGGATCGCGTTGAAGATTTTCTGGGCCTGCTGGGACTGTCCGGCGCGGATCTTCAGTTTCTCCGCCTCGGCGTAGGGCAGGTTGAAGGTTTTTTGAAGCGTCTTGGTGATGTCGCTTCCGGTGATCGGGAGGTTCCGCACCCAGAACTTGGGGCCGTCGAGGATGATCAGGTCGGTATTCTCTCCGCCCACGTCCAGGGCGATCGTGGGGCCCTTGAGGTCCTGGTCGTAGGAGAGGAAGTTGTAGAGGGCCACGGGCGCGAACTGGACCGCCTCGATGTTCAGGCCGAGCTGCGAGATGTTCCCGAGGAACTGCTCCACGATGTCACGCTTGATGGCGAAGAGGAGGACCTCCTTCTCTTCCCCCATCTCGTAATCGCGCTCGATGACCTGGTAGTCCCAGAAGACTTCGTCGATGTTGAACGGGATCTGGGATTGCGCCTCGTACTGGACGATTTCCGGGATCTTCTCGTCGTCAACGGGCGGAAGCTTGATCAGGCGGTTGAAGGTGGAATGACCGGGAAGAGAGATCACGACGGGATCGGCGCCGAACCGGCACGTCTCCTTCAATTCTTCCAGGGTACTGCAGACCTGTTCGTCGAGGACCGTCGCATCTTCGGCCGGAACGTCGAACCGGGATACATCGAGATGGGTGAGGGCGGGCGTTCCGCCTTGCATCTCGAGCCGGGCGACCTTGATCGAAGATTTGCCTACGTCGATCCCCCATACGCCTTTTCCCATGTGTACACTCCGATTTGGAAATAATGGACAACCTGGGATCGGAAAACCACGTGCAGGGAAGGGGGAAAAAATCGAGGAGGCAAGCGCCGGGATGGGCCTCTGGGAGGAGGGAAACGTGCGGAGAGGAATTTTACACACCCGACCACGAATCCCCGGAGAAACGACCGGGGTCATCGGTGGGGTTCTTCCCGTTTCCAAGTGACCGCATCATGCGCGGGGCGTGACTCCCGTCTTCCCCGTCCTGCGTTCGGAATCTCTCAAAGAGCGGACTTCACTAATAAGGACGGAAACTCCCCCGGAATTTCCTCCGATTCTTGTATCGATTTTTCAGGATTTCCGCAAGTGTTTGGGGGTCTCGTCCTGATCGGGTTGCTTTTTTGGAAACAAATCCATGAGCACGCCGATCTCCATTCAAGAATCCCGAACCCGGAAGTCGGAATTCAGGATGAGAAGAAACCACGGTTCGCGCCTGGTCCTTTTCCCAATTCAATCGTTTCCGGGCGTGAGAATTCAGGCTGTGCCTTCCGAATTCTCGCCCCGCCCTTTTGGTTGTGGCTTCCCGCGGTGGGAGGGGGATCCGTCAGGAAAGGAGCCCCACGTCCCGGCAGACCTTTTCCAGGTCCGCCTCGAAGGTTTTCAGGTTGGACATGTTTCGCAGGATATACGCGGGGTGGAAGGTGGGAAAGAAGCGGATCCCGTCGACCTCCTGGTATCGGCCGCGCAGGCGCGTGATGCCCGTCTGTGTTTTCAGGAGGGATCGCGTGGCAATGTTTCCCATGCAGCAGATCGCCTTGGGGCGCAGGAGGCCGATCTGGCGCAGGAGCCAGGGAGTGCAGTTGGCCATCTCCTCCGCGGCGGGATTCCGGTTCCCGGGAGGGCGGCACTTGAGGATGTTGGCGATGTAAACCTGCTCCCGGGCGATCCCGATTTTTTCAAGAGTGCGGGTCAGGAGTTTTCCCGCGCGCCCGACGAAGGGTTCCCCCTGCAGGTCCTCGTCTCCTCCGGGGGCTTCCCCCACGAACATGAGCGGGGTCCGCAGGGATCCGACGCCGAAGACGGTCTGGGTCCGGCGGTCGCAGAGGTCTGCGCACTTTCGACATGCGGCGACCTCCCCGCGCAGTTTTTCCATCGGGGAGGGGCCCTCCGGGGTGGTCTTGGAGAGGGGAAGGAAATCGGCCCCGAAGAGGCTTTCCATCTCCCGGTGTTTTCTTTCCTGTCGCGCGTCCATTCACGCCCTCTCGCAGATCAATTCGCCGTTCCGGGCTTCCCGTACCCGCGCGCGGATCAGTTCGTTCGGTTTTCCCGGGACCCGCGCCTGGAGGTACCGCTCCGTGTATCCCCCGTTCTTTTCCCAGAGAACGGTGACCTCCTTCCCGACGAATTTTTCGCACGTTTTCTGCGTGAGACGGGAGGCCTCGGCCTTCAACCGGTGGAGCCGCGCTTTTTTTTCCACGGGGGAAACGTCGTCCGGAAGGAGCGCCGCGTCCGTGCCGCTCCGGGGGCTGTAGGGAAATAGGTGAATCCGGCTCATCCCGACGCGCCGGCAGACGTCGACCGAGTTTTCGAACTGTTCCGGGGTTTCCCCCGGGAAACCGACGATAACGTCGGTCGTAAACGAGGGGGAGGGCACCCGTTCCGCCACCCGGTCGCAGGCGTCGAGGAACTGTTTCGGATTGTATCGTCGCCGCATGGCGCGGAGGATTTCGGGGTCTCCCGACTGGAGAGGCAGGTGAAGATGGGGGCAGAACCGGTCCGGTTCCGCCGCCATCAGGTCGATCAGCGCGTCGTCGATTTCATTCGCTTCGAGCGAGGAGAGACGGATCCGGGTGACGGGGAGGTCGAGGAGGGCCTCCACCAGGTGGGGGATGCGCGACTTTCCCCCGAGGTCTTTCCCGTACGCTCCGAGATGGACGCCGGTGAGGACGATTTCGCGGTGGCCGTTCCCGAGAAGCCGACGCGCTTCTTCCAGGATGGAGGGAAGGGGGCGGCTTGCGGGTCCTCCCCGAACCTTGGGGATGATGCAGAAACTGCAGCAGAGGTCGCACCCGTCCTCGACCTTGAGGAAGGCTCTCGTATGGCCGTCGAAGCGGGAGATCCCGATTCGGAAGATTTCCTCGTCCCTGGTTTTCGCGCGTTGCCGGATCGATTCCTCCCGGGGGGAGTCGCTGGCCCTGTCCAGTCGCTCCGGAAGAAGATGCTTCTCCGCGTGGTTGATGACGCCCTGGACGCCCGGGAGACCGAGAAGAACGTCCCTGTGCGTCTCCGCGGCGCATCCGGTGATCGTGATCCGGGTCTCCGGATTCCTGCGATGGAGTTTTCGCGCCAGTTTGACCGCCTCCTTCGAGGCCGTTTCAGTCACCGTGCAGGTATTGAGAACCACCATCTCGGGCCCGGTGGCGGAGTCCACCTCGGACCAGCCCCGCCGGAGGAGATCCTCCCGGAGGCCCTGGCCCTCGTACTGGTTGACCTTGCAACCGAAGGTGACGAAGGAGAATGTCGGCATGGGGCGGCATTGTAGCGAACCTTTATATAGAAGGAAGAAACTATTTTCTCCCACGGGGAAAAGAAGTCCTCAAGCCGGGTGGGAAGGGACGCCGATGCCGGTTTAGAGTCCCACCGCGGGGTTTTCCGTGCACAGGGAACGGGCTTTATATAGGATAGGTACGGTATGAATGAGGTGGGGTTATGACCGAAGGAATTCTTTTCGCGTTCGTGTTTGTCATTCTCCTCGTGATCTTCGCCGGGGCCACAAGTTCGAAGCGCCATCGGCGCATCCGAAAACGTTCCCGGTAGGCCCTTCCTCCCTTCCCCGGCTTGCGGACGCACATCCCTTTTGTTAGCCTTCGCACCCTATGAGCCGCGTACTATGCGCCATGTCCGGAGGAATCGACTCCAGCGTCTCCGCCTTTCTGTTGAAGCAGGCCGGCCACGACGTGACCGGGGTCTTCATGCGCCACGGTTCCCACGCCCCGGATTCGGGCCGAAGGGGGAAGCAGGGCTGTTGCAGCCTGGAGGATTCCCACGATGCGCGGCGCGTGGCGGACCAGCTGGAAATTCCGTTTTACGTCCTGAACTTCGAATCGGACTTTCACAAGATCGTCACCTACTTCGTCGGGGAATACGACCGGGGGGCCACGCCGAACCCCTGCATCGTCTGCAACCGGGATCTCAAGTTCGGACGCCTTTTCGAATACGCCGACGCGGTGGGCGCGGAGAAGATCGCGACGGGGCATTACGCGCGGCTCCTCGACGAGGGGGGGCGCTCTGTCCTGAAGCGGGGCCGGGACCGGAATAAGGATCAATCCTACGTACTCTTTCCGCTCGACCAGGCCTGTTTGAATCGAACCCTCTTTCCCGTGGGAGATCTCGGCAAGGACGAGGTTCGCCGGATCGCCCGCGAAGCGGGTTTCCGGATCTCGGAAAAGCCCGAGTCGATGGAGATCTGTTTCGTCCCCGACAACAACTATCGCCGGTGGATCGAGGCGAAGATTCCCGACCGGGTCCGGGAAGGAAACTTCGTCTCGGCCACGGGGGATGTCGTGGGGCGGCACAGGGGGCACCAGTTCTACACCGTCGGCCAGAGGAAGGGGTTGGGCGTCGCGCTCGGGAGGCCCATGTACGTGGTCGACATCGACGCGGAAAGGAACACCGTCACGCTTGGCGAACCGGAGGACCTCCTGGAGGGCGGGCTGGTGGCGCGGGACATGAACTGGATCCTGCGGGAACCTTCGGTCGGCGATCTCTTCGACGCTCTCGTCCAGATCCGGCATCAGCATACCGGCGCGCCCGGGCGGGTGGAGGTTCTCGAGGGAGGGCGGACCCGCGTCCGGTTCCTCGAACCGCAGAGGGCGGTGACGCCGGGGCAGGGGGTCGTCTTCTACGAGAACGACGCCGTTGTCGGCGGCGGGTGGATCGAGAAGGAAGAAAAGCCGGGGCCGGGGATTGTCCCCGGGTAACCGCCTCAAATCATCCCGGGGAAGCCAACCGCAAAGTCGCGAAGTCGTCAGGGAATTGAAACACGAAGAACGCGCAGGGCTCGAAGGCCGGATCCCGGGCCGCCTTGAAGGGGACTTCGAACCTCTTCTTCATGCCTTGGAGGCGTGGCGGTGAAGGAACGGGTGCCGGGATGAACGCCTACCCGATAAGAGAGTCGGACGCCGCCGATCGTTCGCGACCCTTCTTGATTTCCTGGATTTCGACGCGGCATTCCTGCGCAAGCCGGCGGACTTTCTGGAGGGCCTTTCGCGCGCGCATCGCGGCGACCTTCTTTCCCCCGGCGAATTCCTCGAAGTAGGAGCGCGCTTCCTGCACGGCGTCGGCCAGTTCATCGTAATTTTCTATTGCCATCTTTCCATCC
>PVBE011629594.1_pt1 | contig 40053 bp, 35 predicted proteins | sample 1631181 | NCBI WGS metagenome assembly PVBE01 (sample SAMN08397723, study PRJNA350692) | Marine metagenome, whole genome shotgun sequencing project. | isolation source: water | place: Pacific Ocean | collected 2012-04 | reverse complement strand
TGCTTGATGCGTCCGTCTATGATGTGGGTTTTATGAACGCCAGATCCGAGAGTGTCTAAGCAGCAAGTGACTTTAGGCAGCATTCCATCGCGAATGACTCTGGATTTGATCAATTTATTAGCTTCTAAGCGCGTGAGTTCTGATATGAGGTCTCCATTTTTTCGCTGGACGCCTTCGGTGTCTGTCATCAGCACCAGTTTTTCGGCTTGAAGTGCCGAGGCGATTGCGGCGGCGACGAAATCGGCATTTATATTGAGAGTTTCTCCCTCTGCGCCCTTTCCGGTTGGGGCGATAACGGGGATAAAGTCGTTCTGGTCGAGTACGTTTAATATCTTCGGATTGACTTTGGTGATTTCTCCAACCAGTCCCATATCAATAATTTCCGGTCGATCTGTTTCCGGAGACTGCTTTACTCGCTTGTGTTTTTTTGCGTTGATGAGGTCGCCGTCTTTTCCAGAAATTCCCACAGCGTTGCCGCCATGACGGCTTATGAGTGAAACGATTTCCTTATTAACTTTGCCGCCCAGTACCATTTCAACCACATCAATCATGTCCTTGTTGGTGATTCGCTGTCCGTCAACAAATTCAGATTTAATACCCAGGGCATCCAGCGTTTTTCCAATTTGGGGTCCGCCGCCATGGACGATGACCGGGTTGATTCCGGTATATTTCAGCATGACAATGTCTTGTGCGAAGCTTTCCTTCAATGGCTCAGAGACCATGGCGCTCCCGCCATACTTGATGACCACCGTTTTCCCGTAAAAGGATTTGATGAAGGGAAGGGCTTCGAGCAGGGTCTCGGCTTTTTGGATGCGTTTTTTCATTGAGGGTATCAGAGGATATAGCGGCTCAGGTCTTCGTTCTGAATAATGTTATCCAGTTTTTTACGAACTTTTTCCGCGTCGAGTATTATTGTTTGCCCAGACAGGTCGGGTGCTTCAAAAGAGATATCTTCGAGTAATTTTTCAATGACCGTTTGTAGTCGCCGCGCGCCTATATTTTCAGTGCGTGTATTGACGGTTGCTGACATTTGTGCGATTTCCTGAACAGCATCATCGGTGAATTCCAGCGTGACCTTTTCGGTGTTGAGTAGAGCGATGTATTGTTTGATCAGAGCGTTGTCCGGCTCTGTGAGAATGCGGACAAAGTCCTCCTGAGTGAGAGAGTCCAGTTCAACTCGTATGGGGAACCGGCCCTGAAACTCTGGTATGAGATCCGAGGGTTTGGACGAATGAAATGCCCCCGCCGCGACAAACAGGATGTGGTCTGTTTTGACAATGCCATAACGAGTGTTGATCGAGGAGCCTTCTACGATAGGTAATAGGTCCCGCTGAACGCCTTCGCGTGAAACATCCGGTCCCTGAGTTCCCTGTCGTCCGGCAATTTTATCTATTTCATCAATAAAAATGATGCCGCTTTTTTCCGTCCGCTCCAACGCTTCCTGAGTCGCTTTATCGTGATCAATCAGCTTATCTGCTTCCTGGCGGCAAAGTACTTTAAATGCGTCAGGAACTTTCATTTTTTTTGTTTTGCTTTTTTTGGGCATGAGGGAACCGAGCATATCTTTTATGTTGCTTCCCATGTCCTCCATGCCGCCACCAAAGACCTCCATCGTCGGGCTGGAGTTTTCCAGAATATCAACTTCAACCATCCGTTCATCAAAGCGCCCATCCTTAATGTAGGCCGCAAATTTTTCGCGGGTGCTATCGTAGTGTTGTTTTCCTAAAGCGTCAGCATCGGGATCATCTTTGGGGCGACTTTGTCCCGGAGGTGGCGGCAATAGCAGGTCGATCAACTTCTCCTCGGCCAAGGCGCGTGCTTTCTCCCGGACATCTTTTTCCATTTCCTCTTTCACCATGTTTTTGCTGAGTTCTACCAGGTCGCGCACCATGGACTCGACATCGCGTCCGACATAACCCACTTCGGTGTATTTGGATGCTTCAACTTTTATGAAAGGTGAATTGGTGAGTTTGGCCAACCGCCGGGCAATTTCTGTTTTTCCCACGCCGGTGGGACCAATCATCAGTATATTTTTAGGAGCCACTTCGTCACGGATATCTTCGTGCAACTGTTGACTCCGCCAGCGGTTTCGCAAAGCAATTGCCACCGCCCGCTTGGCCTTGTTTTGTCCTACGATGAACTTGTCAAGCTCACCTACGATTTCTTTTGGCGTCAAAGACGCGATAAAATCATCCCGCGAAACTTGTTGTTCCGGGATTGCGGTTACTGAGGTTTCCATAATCTATAATTCTTCTATCGTTAAGTTTGAGTTGGTGTATACGCAGACTGACTGGGCTATGTCCATGGATTCTTCAACTATTTGCCGCGCGCTGAGTTCGGAATGCTTGAGCAGGGCTTTGGCGGCTGATTGAGCGAACATGCCTCCCGAACCGATAGCAAGTATGCCGTCATCTGGCTCGATAACATCGCCGTTTCCAGAAAGAAGGAACGAATGTTCTTTATCGGCCACAATCAGCATGGCCTCAAGTCGGCGCAGTAATTTGTCGGTACGCCAATCTTTGGCTAATTCTACCGCAGATCGAGGCAGGTTTCCCTGGAACTTTTCAAGCTTCTCCTCAAAACGGGCGAATAAGGAGAACGCGTCTGCCGTGGCACCGGCGAATCCGCCAATCACCTTGTCATTGTACATACGCCGTACCTTGTTTGCGGAGTGTTTCATAATAGTATTGCCAACGCTGACCTGACCATCGCCTCCCATGGCGAACTGGTTTTTGTGCCTTACTGCGATAATAGTTGTGCCACGCATCATAATGGATATCCGTTTGCAATTAGGGTCCGTTTGGTTAATTTTCTTACTTTATAACAACTGTTGAGGAATGACCAGAATTTCCTGATTTCTTTCTCGCTCTGGGATGAGCCTTGTCATAGGTTTCCGTCAGCCGGTCGATGGTGAGGTGGGTGTACTTTTGGGTTGTAGAGAGGCTGGCATGCCCCAGCATTTCCTGAATAGCCCGCAGGTCGGCTCCTGCTTCCAGCATGTGGGTAGCGAAGGTGTGGCGCAACGAGTGGGGAGAAATATTCTCCGGGAAATTATTCGTCCGAATATATTGACTTAATATTTTACGCACACCACGGACCGAAATGGATTGACCGCGCTGGTTTAAAAATAAACCTGATGGGCGCGGGTCCAGCTTTTTTGTTTTTATATGCTCGGTTCTGAATTGCAAATAGGTTTTAAGAATCTCTGTGGAATTTTTACCAAGTGGCAGTATCCTTTCCTTCTTCCCTTTGCCCAATACCTTTACGTTTCTTTGATCCAGTTTCAGGTTGTCTGGTGATAACCCAACCAACTCACTAATGCGAATTCCCGTTCCATAAAACAATTCAAAAATAGCCCTGTCCCGGGCGCCGGGAAATGACTCGGATTTTGGAAGTTCCAGCAGACGAAACACCTCATCAACCGATAGATGAGAGGGAAGCTTGTTTATTTTTTTGGGACGGGGATGGTTTTGGCAACATTGGTTTTAATATATCCCTCACGACACAGAAATTTGAAAAAGGAACTCAGCGTGGATAACTTTCGTCCCATAGAAGTGCCCGAATGGGATTTCTCATATAACCGACTCATGAATGCCCGAATGGCCAGCCGGTCGATCTGATTGATTTGAATTTCAGAGTTACTGCAAGCGTGTTCCGTTTCCCGCAGAAAGGCTTCAAACTGAGTGAGGTCGTTGATGTAGGCGGAAACCGTGTTTGATGACGCGTTTTTTTCGCCGATCAGGTACTTTTTAAATTCTTCAATAAACTTTTTCAAGGCACAACTCCTTTAATATCAATATATGAGGAACATAGTGCAAAGTCAAGGTGGTATTGAGTCTGGCTGTCGTGCAGGAGAAGGATGCTTCTTTTTTTGCAATGATCAGCATCGTCACAAGCAGATGGGCATCCTAGTATAGTGTCGTCGTTAGACACGGCTGGCACAGGAAATAAAGCCCACTTGTGGGATTTAAAGAGTACTATTTGCATCTAATTCATAGGACAACACTTTTATCTAGGAATCGTTATGAACACAGATGAACAAATCCGACGGGCCCAGGAAAATTCCAGGACTATTACCGAACTCAGGGAAAAGCTTGAAACTTTGACCGAGCATGTCGAATTACGCAAAGAAGCCCTTGAAGAGGAGATAGATGAAAGCCTTAACGAGGCTATTAGCAATGCACGCGACTGCCTGGAGCGCATTCAGGAAAATATTGAACCTAAATTGGAGAACATAATCCGAGAGAGGCTGGACATCTTAAAGATAAAGATGGACCGGTTTACTGAAGAGGGACTCGATGCGCTTCATAAAGAAATCGAAAAACTAACTCCCATTCTAACGCAAAAGGTGTTGGAGGAAGTCGATGGGCTGGTTGAGTCGAAATTGATGATGGCTCGAAATGAACTGTCCAGGACTGTCGACCAAAAAGTACAGACAGCAGTGGAGACAGCTTTATCCGAGCAGAAAAAAGAAACTGAAAAGAAGTTTTCCCTGTTACGTGGGATTGGATTCTCGGCCTTGGTTATTGCTTTGGTGGCACTGGGAGTTGCCCTGTCAGCTGTATTATGATCGTGTCTCAGGTAACAAACCAGAAGAGGAAAAAGAGTAGCAGGCATGAAAGAACTACCTGCAGGCCAAAGCCAAACTCGGGGCCCGTAAACAGAATGAGTACGGTGCAGGCGCATAGAATGATAAATGCGATTGCTTTGCGTATACTGTGTTTTATTATGGGTTTTGCAGGATCAGGATTTGGGCAGGGGGGTTGCGTGGGGTGCTCAGGTTCATTCATTGGGTTGTCAGGTGAACAATTTCTTCATTTCATCAACGATTAAAATATCTTCTACTTCAGAAAAAATATCCTTGGCTGTCATTGAAGGACCTTCCTCTAAAAACTCCATGTCATTAACGGGAGCGTTCTCTTTGAACGACAGCCTTGGATAAGAACTAAGGTAGTCCTGAATATCCTGAATGAGAAAAGATTCCCTTATTTCCTCAATGAACTGGTCCATCACTTCCTCAAGCCTGTCAACCTGTTCGAATACGCCCTTATAGTTCTCATTGATCGTAAGGGTGTAACTCAACTGGAGCGCTTTGTTTCCCAGAGGAATAGAGTTGTTCTGATTCTCATGGATGCTATCGGGATACAGAAACTTGAGTTTATTGTGCGCTGTTTTTAACTGGTAGTAAACCAGCCCAAATTTTTCCCCGATAAGAAACGCTAAACCATCTTGAACTCCCTGGAGTTCAGTAATACTCAACGCTTCTTCGCAATAGCCCTTGATCTTTTCAGAATTCATACAACGCCCCAGCCTCTATTTAGAGACCTAAATAACATAATGAACTAGAAGACAAATGTCTTGCGAATAAATCTCTATTATTCTTATATTTGAGCGGATGTAAACACTATTTTAAGGCACTTTGACTGCATTAAAGTATCTCTTGATAAAGCAATGAGTTAGGGTGGTGTGGGGTTTGTGGGGAACGAGTGTGGGAAGTAAAACCGGGCGCAACGGAATGCCAGTTCCCGCGTCAACGCATGAATAAATGGTTCATCTCCTTTAACGGGACGAATATGAATGAAACGCATCCCAGCCGAACGCGCACCTCCATCGGTAAGAAAATTGTCGCCAATCATACAGACGACATCAGGGTCATCCAACCCTAGAAAGTTTTTCATTGCCATTTCAAATCCGCGTCGGTCGGGTTTTGGTGGAACATTTTTCACAATTGAAATATTTTTGAATTGGTGAAACCTGTCTTCCGTAGCATTGGTGTAAATTGCGACCTTGAGTCCGCTACTCGCCAACTTATCAACATGCGCAACCACTTCACTGGAATACTCACGCACATGATGAGGACCCAGAGTTCCATCAGCATCAATTAAGACGCCTTGAATACCATCTGCTTTTAACTGGTCAACAGGAACTTCAATAAAGCGGCTAACAGCCATATAAGTTTCAAGTAATTTGGGCCGGAAGGGCAGTGATAGAAAACGCAGGACTTTGGCTAAAGTCAAACCTTCGCGCGAAACTAGTTTAGTTCGTTGGGCAGGTTCAGGCATTGGATATACAGAAAAGGTTTTAATTTGCTGCGCGGAAATGTAACCTGATTATCACCAGAGAGTAGGAGGATATCAAATAAATTTTACTTTGTATGATCAAATATAGCTGGGGGTTTTAAGGGAAATTCAGATATGTGAAATAGTTGCAACTGGATTGGGTGATAAAGAGATAAGTGAACAGCTTGGAATAAGTATTCATACGGTGAAACCCCACCTTAGAAGTATATATTCGAAGTCGAATATTAAAAACCGGTCAAACCTGATCGTGAGAACCCTGAAGCCTGACAAATCTGTAAATCCCTCTCCCGGGAATTACGTTATTTTGCTGGCGGGTGTAGTACAACTTCAACCTGAAGTTTGTAAATGGATTAAATCAGTACCGGGGTACGAATTGATTATCAAAGAATGTGGCGAGGATGGGTTGGACTATATAGCGAATAACAGTGCGGTTTCTCTTGTGATTTCTAATCAGGTAAGGAGTGTCATGGAAGGAATGATGGTGGGCAGTCTTTTGGCCAGCATGGATTTGCCGCTTCCCGGTGGGCCAATCAGAAGTATGTTGTGTTCACCCGAACCCTTTGAAGGGGTCATCCTATAGGCAGGTTGATATGATGAGGAACGATAGTTTTTCTCTGGCAGAATATAGTGCTTAGGGATTCTGTGGCGCTGAAGCCTCTTCTTCCGGTTCGGGGAGTGGTTTTTGCGGAAAAAAGTTTCTCAGCAAGATGAAAATATATCCTGTTCCCGCGAGGGGTAGTAGGTAGCACAGGTGCTGGACAAGGGCCAGCGCCAGAGCTTGCTCGGGAGCGATGCCTAGATGCTGGTAGATGAAAAACACGGTTGCTTCATAAACACCCAAATTTCCTGGAGCCAAAGGAACCATGGTTGTCAAATTTAGAGCGGCTAGTATGAGCAGGACACTCCAGATCGGCAGGTCAATTCCAAAACTTTTCTGTACTCCCCAAATCGCAGTCGCTTCACATAACTTCATCCCGTAAGCCAGTATCACGCCATATAAAAAAGTCCGCAAGCTACGAAGTCCTTCTAGCTGATGACCCCAGCGTGAAACAAAGTGGATGATTTTCTCTTTAAGTGTCCTATTGTGACCCGGGTCAGTTTCTTTGTAATCGTGAAAACGGTGGGCGAGATATAAAAGAACGTACAGAAAACAGAAAACGATAATGACTAATCCGATGATCCCCTGTTTCATCAATGGGGGAAGAGGGGTGAGCCAGGCCACGATAAGCAGGACTGTAAGCTTGCCGATTCCCTCGGCGAGTTGATCGAGTGACATGACCGAAAGAGCGGCGGAGTGTCCAACGCGTTCTCTTTTTGCTAACAGGAAAACTCCAAGAGCGTGTCCACCGGGAAACGGAAGCGTATTCATCGCGGTACACATTAGTGCGTTGATCTCGAACATCCGTTTGTATGAAACGGTGAGTTTGGCGGGTAGGAATAGAATCCATTGTTCGGCCCATAAAAAGAAAATGAAGAAATGTCCCGCAACCCCCAGCAGAAGCCACAAGGGATGTGCCTCCTTGATTTCCTGCCACGCGTGTTCCAGTTCAATTCCACGAAAGCACAGGTAGAGCAGGTAGGTTGCTATGACCCACGCGATCAATAGGAAAATCTTCTTTTTTCTTCGGTTAGGCATTTTCTAAACGGGACCTTGTGGACGTATTGAGGCAGTTATCTCAGGAGTATGGACGCAGGATAAAAGCGTCACTTCCTCTTTTTACTTTTTTCCTGCCAGAGAATGAGCCAGTGCTGCAATAACTTTAGAGGCTGGACGCCCTGGAATTTTCTGCGTTTGAATTTAGGGGTTTGGTCGTGTTGTATTTTCGCTATCACTGTGGCACCGACGGCTTCTTCGATCACCACTCCACGTTGGGCATGTTCAAGCTTTTTTGAACTGCATTGTTCGCGAAAGGCTACAACCAGACGGCAGTCGAGAGGCCGGTCCTGATAAATAATACAGGCGTGGTCATCGTCCAGAAACGGACAGGGTTGGTTGATGACCAGGCGGTGCCAGTCAATTTGTTCCAGATTATTTTTGGAACGCAATGCTTCACGCACACGATTAATCGTGCGTTGCGCCCGTTCGATAATTATGTTGAGGTCGATTCCGTTTTCTTTGACATGATTTAATATGCCGTCCCATTCCACCTGTGTCGCGGCGACGCCGGTATGACAGCAATGACCGCATCCTCTTTCACATTTAAGAGGCGGAATATTTTTATATGAGCGGTCCAGCAGTTGCCAGAACTTACGTAACGGGGTTGTCCCTTCCGCACGCGCTGTTTTGACAGAGTCTTCAGCCAGGATCGCGTATGCATTCTGAATGTCTTCCTCGGTGAACTTTCGTTGAAGGTAGTCCCCCAATTCTGCCGAGTCCGTCATTCCTTCAATGAATAGTCCGTTTACATCACTTTTTAATGCCATGATTAAGTGCCGTGGTTTTATGATTTGGGGTAACGGTTAGCATTCCACAAACGGGGAACACAATATCTCAGCTTAGACAAGAAGAGAGGAGGGATTATTCTTTAGTTTTGGCAACGTATTTTACCTGCAACTCGTATATAAGTTGTTCTATGAGTTTATCTTCATCATCCGTCAGGTTGCCCTTTGTTTTTTCCCGCAACATCATTAGCATGTCAATTGTTTGCTGGACGGCGGGAAGGTTGACTTCTTTTTTACCCGTAGTGGGATCGGCCATGTCTCCCAGGTGGTAAAAGGCTGATGATGTGAGAGACATGATAAATGCGGAAAAATCGATTTGAAAAGGTTCGGCATGTTCTTCACCAGAAGAAGATTTTTTCTCCTGCGAGCCTTTTGTTTCCTGATCATCCACCGAAGCGGCTTCATCTTCCGATATTTGGGAAGATCGCTTGTCCTTGATAACAAAACCTTCGCCTTCTGCCTTATCACCTTCGCTCATAGGGTCTCGATTCCAAGATAAATGTTTATTCTTTTTCCTGCCCGATCAGTAGCCTGACAGATATTCCCAGTACAATCATGATGAGTCCGAGCATGAGAGTGAGATATCCATCCCCCTCAATGAACTCCATGTAAGATTTTCCAACAATAGGCCATTGCCTGATGATACCAATGACAGCGCAAACTGTCCCCAGCATGGTAAGAAACCTTTTCATCCAAAGGATACTGCGCTCTTCCTCTTCTTCATCAATTTCGTTTTCCATTGTGAAGCAAACCCTCTTGGGGCAGATTGGATTATGGTGACAGGTTACCAGCGGAACATCTGAAAACCAAGCCTGATGTGAATTTTACGTAAGAAATGCCAACACCTCAAGCAAAAAATATCGGCACATCAAGTAGGAATTGTTAGCACATCACTTAAAAAATACCAGGCAGAACGGTGAAACTATGTCAAAATATAAGTGTTTTGGATATTACGAGGATACTTATGCTCAGAGTTGCGGGTTTTATATTTTTTTGCCTCATGTTTCTGGATTCGTGTTCCACTCAGCGCATGGCGGCACAGATGGCTTTCCCATTGATACAGGGGCAGTATATCGCAATGCAGGAGGAGGCGGATATTGGTCTTGCCGCGAAGGCCATACCCTCTAACTTGAAAATGATGGAAGGATTGCTCAAGGGTGACGAGACAAGCACATCCATCCTGAATCATCTGGCAGAAGGTTTTTGCAGTTACTCTTTCAGTTTTGTTGAAGACGGTGAACCGGAAAGAGCATCGGCTTTGTATCAGAGAGGAAGAGACTACGCAGTTCGATCACTTGTCGAAAGTTCTTCAGTCGGTGACCTGCTGGCGTTGACCGGGAAGGAATTTCAGTCTGCGTTGAAGAAGACCAACGTAAACGACCTTCCCGCATTGTTTTGGATGGGACAGTGTTGGTCCGGATGGCTCATGCTCAACCTGGGGAGTCCGGAAACTTTCGCCGATATCTCTCGCGTGGAATGGCTGATGAAGCGGATTGTTGAGCTGGATGAAGCTTATCATTACGCCGGGCCTCATTTGGCTCTTGGAGGATTCTACGGAAGCCGCACAAAAATGCTCGGCGGTAATCCCGAACAGGCCCGGCTTCATTTTGAACGTGGCCTGGAGCTGAACCAGCGCAAGTTTTTACTCATCCAGTTGATATACGCCAAAACCTATGCCGTTCAGTCACAGGACAAAGAATTGTTTGAACGTTTGCTTAAAGAAATTTTAGAATCACATTCAAACGCACTGCCTGAACAACGGCTGGCAAACGAAGTGGCTAAACAGAAAGCACGGAACTTATTGGATATGGCTGATGAGCTATTTTAATAGATTAACCAAGCTGTTTTTACTCACGGCAGTATTATTTTTTGTCGGCAACGCGGGGCAGGTGTTTGCGGGTGATAAAGAGATCATCAAATTTGCCACACTCGCTCCCGAAGGAACTGCCTGGATGAAAGAGATGCACGCCCTGGCAAATGAAGTGAAGAAGGTGACCGGTGGCGCTGTGAAATTTAAATTTTATCCCGGCGGCGTTTCAGGCGACGAAAAAGATGTGATACGAAAAATGCGTATCGGTCAACTGCACGGTGCCGGGTTCACCGGTGTTGGGCTCGGCGAAATTTTGCCCGAGGTACGAGTTTTCGATATCCCGTTCCTTTTCGAGACAGACGAGCAGGTCAATAAAACATATGACCTGTTGAACGATCACTTTGTCAAACAATATGACAAGAAAGGATATGTGCTACTCGGTTGGGTTCCCGTCGGCTGGGTGCATATATTCTCAGCGAATAAAATTGAGTCAGTCGGCGATCTAGTGAAATCCAAACCCTGGATGTGGGAAGGTGATCCACTGGTTCAGGAAGCCTATTCTGCGATGGACGTGAAGCCTGTGCCCCTGTCCGTGACCGATGTTCTCATGTCGCTCCAAACGGGAATGATAGATACCGTCTACGGTTCATCGCAGGCCGTGCTGGCTTTGCAATGGTTCACCCGCGTGAAACACATGGCCGCCTTGAGGATGGGTTACGCAACGGGCGGAGTATTGGTTTCTAAGCGAAAATTTAAAAAACTTTCCGGCGAACACCAGAAAGTCCTTCTTGAAGTGAGTCAAAAACATTTGAAAATTCTCGCGGGAAAAATACAGGAAGACAACCGGCGTTCCGTAGACGTTATGGTGAAAAACGGTATCCAGATAATCCCCGTTGTTTCAGACGCTGAAAAAGAAAAATTCCGCAAAGCCGGAACTCTGGCCAGAAAGAACCTCACAGGCCGATTATTTTCAAAGGAAATTCTCGACCAGGTTTTGTCCAACCTGCAATAAGTTCCCACAGAGTTTTCTCGTTCCCACGCTGGAGCATGGCAGCGAGATAAAAACCCCTCTTTTTAAAGAGGGGCAGGGGTGATTTTAAGCTTTCTTTCATTAAACAAAAATTAACGAACCTTACGGGAGATTTGGTCCGCCGCCCATTGGGCCAATTTCTCTCTAAAGATTTTCGCGTTATGGCGGATGTCTACAGGGAACTCCGGGTGGATCAGGATGTTCTTGATTTGGCGGGTACGGTCGTATTTATTTCCTAGCTCGATTAAGTCCTTTTTCAGTGCGTCATTTGTCATGTCGCCAGAGTTTTCCGGTTCTATGATGATGACTGGCTTCTGTTTGCCAGCGTCGCTCACTCCTACCAATGCGGATCGCTTTACCTGTGGATGAGTATTAAATATTCCTTCGCATTGGATGGTGAATAGAGTCCCTTCGGCGGTGCGAACACGTTGGTTCTTCCTACCGCAAAACCAGAGACGATTTTGTTCATCGAGATAGCCGACATCGCCCATGCGGTGCCAGAATGAATTTTTCTCGTCCGCTATTTTCGCCAATCGGGTAGCCTCGTCACGATTAAAATAACGTTGGGTCACCCACGGACCTTTCACTGTGATCTCCCCAATTTCTCCCTGCGGTAGTTCCAGAGAATCATTCCATTCTGGAATCGCATCGTCGGTGATTGATATGATTTTGAGTTCAATGCCGGGGACTATGCGACCCACACAAGTGCCGTGTCCTTGTCGGTTTTTTTGAAAAGTTTCTTCTAAAACTTCTTTACGTTCGATGCTTGCGACTGGAAGTGATTCGGTTGCGCCGTAGGGCGTATAAATTTTTGTTTCCGGCTTGAGAATTTGGTCAAACCTTTCGAGCAGTGAGCCGGGGATGGGAGCACCCGCCATCAGAATCCGTTTGATGGTAGGCAGTCTGCGATTGTGTTTCAGACAATGCCGACTCACCGTATCCCATAGCGCGGGTGACCCGAATGCGCTGGTCACATTTTGCGCTGTAGCGGTTTGTAAAATCATTTCCGGATTAACTTTAGCCGGACGAGTGAAATCCATTTCCGGGAGGATGGATGTCATTCCAATTCCCACGCCAAACAAGGCGAATAACGGGAAGGTTGGCAAGTCAATTTCACCCGGCTGTATGTCATAACAGGAACGAAGTGTGTTCAGTTGGCTCAAGAACATTCCGTGCGTATACAAGACCCCCTTGGGAGAACCTGTGCTTCCGCTGGTGAATAGGATGGCCGCCGGATCGTCAGAAAGTATTTTGGGGAAAGTGGGATTGGGGTCAGCCAGTTTGCGGATGTCGTCAAGAGTTTTTCCGCCCCAGAACCAGCGAGAGCCGACAGTGATTTTATTGCGCACACTTTGGAACGGTTTGCGAAAAATCTGCGCTATCGCGTGAGCGAGTGGGATGGTTATCATTCCCTGTGGCTCGGCCTCCTCAATACATTTAAGAATATTTTTTCTGCCTAGCCCGGGATCAATAAGAACAGGCACCGTTCCAGCTTTGAACAGAGCGAAGGCGAGGGAGATAAACTCGATACCGAAAGGGACCAGAAGCAGAACGCGATCCCCTTTTTTGAAACCGTATTGCGTCAGTCCGGATGCAACGCGGGAACTTTCGTCATTCAGTTCCGCGAATGAAATGGAAGTGTCAGTATGAGGTACCGCAATCGCCGTATTGTTTGGAAAATTTTGCGCGGCACGTTCCAGGGAAACAGCTATGTTGTGGCGCGTCTGTTTCATATTTGCTCACGGCAGGTCCAAGGTCGCTTTGACCATAGGAACTGTCACTTTCTTTTTTTGGATATAAGATTCATGATTGACCGTGCTGATCGTGTGCTTGATCGACCTGAAATCTCTTGGGATGCGAGTGAGGAGGTAATCAACTACCTTGTCCGGGATGACCAACCCGGAATCCTTTGCCAGTTTGGTGATTATTTTAGCGGTCGTATTGTCATCGATAGGTTTCAGTTCGGCGGACATACCCCATTGGAAGCGCGAGGTCAGATAGCTTTCGGTATCTTCTAAATTTGCCGGATTAAGATTTCCCGCGAACGCGATTTTTTTCCCCTTTTCAACAAGCGTATTGAAGATGAGGTAAAGTTTTTCCTGGGAAGCGCGTTGTCCGGCAATATGGTCAACTCCATCGAGCAGGAACAGATCGACGTTGGAAAGAATTGAGATAAACTCGCCCGAAGAGCCGTTTGCGTTTTCATCCGTTTTTTTTATGAAATCCGCCCCGTGAACATACAGGGCCTTTTTACCCATAGAGGCCGACTGATTGCCAATAGAGATAAGAAGGTGAGTTTTCCCCAGGTTTCTGCCCCCGAATAGATAGAGTGTGCTGAAAGGAGAAGGTTTCTCACCGCAGAACTGGCGGGCGGCGTCGAAGGCTATCTTTGAACCTTCTGAAACCACAAAATTTGAAAACATATATTCGGGTCGCGAAGGAAAATCAAGGATGAGCTGATGCGCCAGGCGTTCCTTTTTAGACATGGTCCGTTTGGTTCGCAGGGAAGAAAGCCGTTTGGGCTGAAAATAGAAAACGCTGTTTGATTGCAACCAAAGACAGAATCATTTCGGCCCGATCTGAATTTCTACGCGGGATCCGAGCATTGATGATTGAATGATTACGGTGCATACCGAGCCTTCTTTTTGGTAATTTAAAATCTTCCCGCCGTGCGTCATTGAATTAACAAGTGTCCACCCATGATTGGTCATTTCATCCTGGAAGAACTCTACCGTATCTTTCATATTACTACTGCCCTTGAAAAATAGTCGCCCTACCTTTACGCTGCCGCTCCCCGACTCATACACAAATGATTTGGATTGATCCTTTTCAAAACCTCCAGGAACAGAAACATCTGTGAAGGGATGAGCCAGAACTATTGGGTCTGGAGGAGGTGGCGAAGATTCCTTTTCCAATTCCAAGTCTAGATTTTTTAACGAGGTACATCCGCCGGAAAATACAAGGAACATTAAAATAATGATGCAGACGAAAACTGATGATTGATTTCCTTTAACTGTTTTCAAAAAGAGTCCTCCCAAAGTAAACAACTGTCAAGCCAAGTAGCATCAAGGCAAATCCGAGGATTCGAAGAATCCGATCGGGGATTTCACCAATTTTTTGAGCAAAATTTTTAACCTGGGAAGGAGAACAGAAATAAGGGATGCCTTCGAAGATCATCATCAATCCCAGGGCGGAGAGAAACAGACCCATGAACGTAAGCGGTTGGTGGAAGAAAAATGTGGAAAAATGGGCTTGCCGAGCCACAATTTCAAGCCCGGACAAGTATCCCGGATCGGGGTTTAAGGCTGTTGGCGAGTCTACCGCCTCATCATGCGTTCCTGCCGCAAACCCTGATGATGTAATAGATTATCATGAATCCGTCAGGCAGAGTCAATAAATATTTAGGCGACCGGGAATAGAGGTTGTCATCGAAGAATTTGGCGTTATATAATGAAAATATAAATTATTTTGCCGATACCGTCCGATAGTCTGGTAAGCAATCCATATAATTTTTCCGGTGTTGTCCAATTCATCTATTGTGCCCACCATTAATTAATGGCGAGCTACTAATAGTAAGCGTTTCCGGTGATAGAATCTGGAAATGAACATTCAAGAGATGAGCGAGGTTTTCTAATGAATTTTAAAGTTGTCAAAGTTGTATTGTCCTGGTTTCTGGTGATGGGTGTGTGTTTTCCTCTTTCAATGGAAACGGGTAAGGTTTCTGTGTCATTGATTGGGCAGGCATGGGCCTTGAGTTCCGAATCGATGCCGCTGACGAGTAACATATTTGTCGATATCGCAAAACAGCAGAATCCTGCGGTAGTCAATGTCAGTATGAGTGCCAAGGCAAATAAAACCAGCGGTCACCGACAGAGGCCCCAGCAGGCCCCGCCAGCTCCTCCGGGAAGAGGACCAAGAGGACCGGGAGCACCGGGAGAGAAGGATCCTTTTCGTGATTTCTATGATAAGTTTTTTCGCGGCGACCGACCCGATAGCCAGCCAAAGCGTGGAACGGGTTCAGGATTTATCATTGACCCGGAAGGATATATCCTGACCAACAACCATGTTGTTGCTGGCGCCGATAAGATTCATGTCAATCTGGAAGATGACAAAGAATACACCGCCAAGCTGATAGGCACAGACCCCAAAACCGACATAGCCTTGATCAAAATCACCAGAGAAGAGGGGGATAATACACCATTCCCTTTTTTGAGCATGGGTGACTCCGATAAGCTGGAGGTTGGCGAATGGGTAGTGGCTATTGGAAACCCATTTGGACTGAGCCATACCGTAACAGTGGGCGTGGTCAGCGCGAAAGACAGAAGTATTGGCGCCGGACCCTATGACGAATTCATCCAGACAGATGCTTCCATCAACCCCGGTAACAGCGGGGGACCATTGATCAATATCAAAGGTCAAGTCATCGGAATGAATACAGCAATCATATCTGGCAACACAGGTGGCAACGTTGGAATAGGATTTGCCATTCCTATCAACGTAGCCAAGACCATTTTGACCGACCTGCGCGAAAATGGAAAAGTCACACGAGGGTGGTTGGGCGTGATGATTCAAAAAGTCACACCAGAACTCGCCGAAACGTTTTCATTGAAAGATAACAATGGCGCGTTGGTGGGAGATGTTATTCCTGGTGGCCCAGCCGCCAAGGCAGGAGTAAAGCGCGGAGATGTGATTGTTAAGTTCAACGGGTATGATGTTAAGGATATGGAAGAATTGCCCAAGATCGTAGCAAACACAAAACCGGATATCGAAGTCGATGTAGAAGTAATTCGCGGCGGAAAAACCATGAACCTGAACGTTCATATCGCTATCCTTAAAGATAGCCAGGAAAAAGTGGCGGAAGCTCAGGCGGCAGACCCACTGGGAATGCAGGCGCAAGACATTACTCCCGAACTGGCTCAAAGCCTGGGACTGGATACCGATGAAGGAGTGCTGGTGTCTGATGTGACAGTGGGGAAACCTGCCGCAGATGCTGGAATCAGGCGAGGCGATGTGATTTCAGAAATTGATCGCCGTTTGGTCAAGAACATAGACGATTATGGACGTGCGATTGGAAATATTAAACAAGGTCGCACGGTACTGTTTCTCATTCGCAGAGGAGGTACGACCATTTACATAGCCGTTAAAGTGAAATGATAATGCGGCGTCTGTCGCCCGACAAGACATAAACCGCTTTTATTTTCGGACGGCAAGCCGAGAGGCTTGCCGTCTTTCGTTTTCTTCTTCATGAAACATTTTCGAATTTTCATAACAGTATTTCTTCTCTCTATTTTATCGAATGGAGCTGTGCCTCTGTGGGCAGAGAACAACAATCGCCGCACTCCTGTAGTCAAAGTGGTGGAGCAGGCGGGGCCTGCGGTCGTCAACATCAATACAGAAGAAGCTGTGCCCGCAATGCGGAATCCGTTCAGAGATTCGCGTAATCCTTTTTTTGACCAGTTTTTCAAACAACTGATTCCGCGTTTGAACAACAACCGCAGGAGCCTGGGGTCGGGGGTGATCATTCACCCTGACGGATACATACTCACAAACGAACATGTTGTCGCCAAAGCGACCCGTATCAAGGTCACTCTTATCGACAAACGAGAGTTTGACGCGCATCTCGTGGGAGCCGATATCAAATCTGACTTGGCTATTATTAAGATCGACAGTAAAGAAGGCCTGCCCCATGTTGCATTGGGGCAGTCAGGCGATTTGATGACAGGAGAAACCGTCATCGCCATAGGGAACCCTTTTGGTCTGCAACACACAGTGACGACAGGAATTATCAGCGCATTGCACCGCAGTATCAAGGGAGATAAAAATAGAGTCTATAGGGATTTCATCCAGTTGGATGCCTCGATCAATCCGGGTAATAGCGGAGGGCCTCTGCTAAACATCAACGGTTCGCTGATCGGGATCAATACGGCTATTTTTCAGCAAGCCGAGGGCATTGGGTTCGCCATTCCCATCAATAAGGCCAAGCGCATTGTCGATGACCTGATCCGTTACGGCAAAGTGCGGCGCGGGTGGTTGGGCGTGTCTGTGCAGGACATGACCAGGGACATGCTCCGCTTCTTTCACCTCGACCGAGTTAGAGGGGTGGTTGTCGTGCGAGTTATGAACGGAAGCCCCGGGGCAAAGGCTGGGCTGAAACAGGGAGATGTTATTTTATCTCTGGAGAATAATGAGATCAGTGATAAATCCGATTACTCCGAGCGAATATCCACCTATCCTGTAGGAAACACCATGCGACTAAAAATATTACGAGATGGAGCAGAGCGTTCAGCGTCTTTGAAAGTGTCGTTTCTGCCTGTGGAGCAAGTCGCCGAGTATACGAGAATCTGGCTGGGACTCAATGTGTCCGCGATTGAAAAATCATTGTCGCGAAGATATCGGCTGACAACAGATCAGGGAGTGGTCGTGACAGGTGTGACGCCAAGTAGCGCCGGTGGAAAAATTGGAATACAGCCGGGTGATGTCATCCGGCAGGTCAATCAGGCAAGAATTAAAAATGAGCAGGATTTCAAAACTGCTATGGTGGAAGCGGCAGGACGCGATAGCGTACTTCTTCTCGTTCAAAGGGGACAGAACGGATACTACGTTACGCTGGAACCGTGAAACCAGTCACCCGCATCACAAGAGGGAATTACGCAGGTTCATATCGGTGTCGCGGAGGCGGGAGCATAAGATACTGCCAGGATTTTTCATTACGATCATTCCAATACGGGGTTTCTGGTCGAACAGGCTTAAAACTGCCGCCTTTTTAAATGTAAGAAACCGGGATTTTACTATGGTACGAGCAGTGGCAGAGCGTGGAGAATCGTCAAACAGGCAAAACTCGCCAAAAACCTCATGACTCGAAACTTTTGCGAGAGAGATAGGTTCGTCACTTTTGACCGGATTAGCAACAGCGATCTCAACCAGTCCTTCGAGTAGAACAAAAAAACAATCACCCTAGCTAGTTTCCATAAAAATAATTTCATCCGCTTCGGCAGTCCGCCCTTCACCCACCAATTTTATGGTTGAAAGGTCTTCGTCACTGAGTCCGGCGAACATTTTGACCTTAAGTAATTCCCGAATGGCAATTTCCTTCCACAAAATTGTTCTGTCGTTATATGATAGGTTTCCGTAAGTATTATTGTACGGCAATTATATAACTCCCAATGGGAATCGTCCCCGAAATAAGCATAAATATGTCTGAACGGGATAAAAGAAAAATTGAGCGTCTGCGCAAGCTGATAAGGCATCACGAAACCCTGTATTACGTGCAGGACCAGCCAGCAATTTCTGACAGGGAATACGATTTGCTCATGCGGGAATTGCAGGATTTAGAGGAAAAGTTTCTCGAATCCGTTACACCGGATTCCCCAACGCAGAGGGTGGGTGGCAAAGTAGCGAAAAGGTTTACGGCGGTAGCTCATAAAACGCCTATGCTCAGTCTTGATAATGCATTCAGCGTTGATGAGTTGAAAGAGTTCCACCAACGGGTCGTCAAGGGACTGGAAAACGTTTCATCCGAAGATATTGAGTACTTCGTCGAACTCAAGTTTGATGGTTTGGCAGTGACGCTGACTTATGAAAACGGAGTTTTCATTCAAGGAGCGACGCGGGGAAACGGAAAAGAAGGGGAAGATATAACCGCAAATTTAAGAACTATAAAATCCATTCCACTAAACATTTCGACAGATAAAGAAAAGTATGGAACTCTGGAAGTACGAGGAGAAGTGTTCATGCGGCGCGAAAGTTTTCGCGAGCTCAATAAATCCAGAGAGGCAGACGATGAAGCTCCCTTTGCGAATCCAAGAAACGCCGCCGCCGGGTCTTTGCGTTTGCTGGATTCTTCCATCACAGCCAAGAGAAAGCTGGATATATTCGTCTATGGCATGGGGTCCACGGAGCCCATGCCTTTCAAGTCACACGACGAAATACAGGCGGCGTTAAAAAACCTGGGATTCAAATTAAATACGAATCGCCATGTTTGCGGAAGCATTGAAGAAGTCCTGCCCTATATCGAAAAGTGGCAAATGGAAAAAGACACGCTGGGATACGATGTCGATGGATTGGTGATCAAGGTCAATTCACTGGAGTATCAAAAAAAGCTGGGCGCGACTTCCAAGTTTCCGCGATGGGCAGTGGCTTATAAATACGAAGCGGAAAAAGCCGAGACTGAGGTGGAGGATATTATTTGTCAAGTGGGCCGGACAGGTGCGATCACACCCGTAGCGATTCTGAAGCCTGTATATGTATCCGGTTCAACCGTCAGCCGTGCCACCCTGCATAACGAAGATGAGATCAGAAAAAAAGACATCCGCATAGGCGACCGGGTTTTGATTGAAAAGGCGGGTGAGATCATTCCAAGAGTTGTCGAAGTTATCAAGTCCAAAGCCAAACGCGGCACCCCGTTCAAAATGCCAGTCAAATGTCCAGACTGCCAGAGCACCTTATTGCGTCCGGAAGAAGAAGCGATCCTGCGTTGCGTTAACTACGATTGTCCGGCGCAGTTCAAAGAGCGGCTGTTTCACTTTGCGTCACGAAACGCGATGGACATAGACCATTTTGGTCCTGCCATCATTGAACAGTTGGTCGATAAAGGTTGGGTCAAAAACTTTTCAGACCTCTACAAACTGGACCCTCAAAACGTGGCCCGACTGGAACGCATGGCAGAGAAATCGGCTCAAAACCTGATCGAGGCGATAGAAAAAAGCAAGTCCGCCGGACTGGCCCGCCTGCTTCACGCCCTGGGTATCCGCCATGTGGGGCAAAGAGCGGCGATGATCCTGGCTCGGCATTTTCACTCCATGACCAAACTCCAAAACGCAAAACAGGAAGACCTAGAATTTGTTATGGAAATAGGAGGGACCGTCGCCGAAAGTCTGGCAGTATATTTCAAGCAGATATCCAATCAGGAAGAAATAAAACGTTTGGCGGAGTGCGGAGTAGAGGTGGAGATAACAGGCGAGTCAGTGGGCACCGCCCTGTCAGGCAAACAGTTTGTGCTGACCGGATCGCTGGAGTCCTTAACCCGTGACGAGGCCAAAGAAAAAATCGCGGCATTAGGCGGACGCGTCACCTCCACCGTGTCAAAGAAAACAGACTACGTAGTAGTCGGCACCGACCCAGGTTCCAAAGTCGAAAAAGCAAAGAAACTCGGCATAGAAGTAGTCACCGAAAAAAAACTAAAACAAATGCTGGGGGAATAATATTCCCCCTCCCTACCAAGGAGGGGTTAGGGGAGGTTATGGTGAGAGGATGTATTTTATTGTTTTAGTTGATTCCAACGGCATAAATTTTAACAGTATGATTTTTTACTCCTCATCGATGGGGCCAAAAATCTCTATACCTGGTCTTGCCGTGTTCAGTGGCTATTTTTAGAAAATTACCGGCGTGGTCTTGAGGAGGGGCGGCGGCCTTGGGATTTGGGTCGGTTGCCGTTTCGAGGTTTGCCGCGTCCGCCTGAGGCTTTCATGGGAGGACGTCTTCTAAGAGGTTTTGGTCCGCCTTCTTTTGCGGGCAGGTACAATTCTTCTTCGGCCCATTCGACCGGAATTTTATTTTTCAGGTGTTTTTCAACACGTTCCAGGTGAAGCGCATAGTTTTCACAGCACAAGGTGATCGCTGTTCCTTTGGCTCCCGCCCGTGCGGTTCGTCCGATCCGGTGAACGTAATCTTCCGGGTCTTGGGGCACATCGTAGTTGATGACGTGGGTTATGTTGTCGACATGGATTCCTCGTGACGCCACGTCTGTGGCGATGAGAATATCCAGTGCGCCCGATTTAAACTCGTCCAGTACGCGGATGCGTTTTTTCTGATGCAGGTCGCCGCTGATCTGCGCGGCTACGTAACCGTTATGCTTGAGCAATGCTTCCAACTGTTCCGACCACATTTTTGTGTTGCAGAAGATGAGAACTTTTTCCCCTGCCTCCTTTTTCAGAAGACCGAGTAGCAGATTGAATTTTTCATGCAGTCCCACGTGATACAGCAGTTGTGTTATTTCATCGACCACTGCTTTTTCCGGTTCGACCATTATTTTCACCGGATCATTCATATGTTCGTAGGCTAATTCCATAACCCGGTAATTGAGCGTCGCCGAGAACAGCATGGATTGTCGCTTGCTATAGTGAGAACAATTTCTGAACAGGTAGCGCAGGTCCATAATGAATCCCATGTCAAACATGCGATCCGCTTCATCCACGATCAGCACTTCCAGTTCTTTCAGGCTGAACAGTTTTTGTTTGTAGTAATCGATAATTCTTCCGGGTGTTACGATGAGGATATCGACACCGGCCTTGATTTCATTGCGTTGTTTATCGTAATCCATTCCCCCGTAGATGCAGAGGGTGCGGAAGTTGCAGTGTCCGCCCAGCAGTTGTGCGTCAATATCAATTTGCCTTGCCAGTTCGCGGGTTGGAGCGATGACCAAAGCACGCGGGGTGACTTTTCCTGTCGATTTTGGTTTTGGATTTTTAAGTAGTCGGGTAAACAGAGTGATCAGGAAAGCGGCTGTTTTACCGGTTCCGGTCTGCGCCTGTCCCGCAACGTCATTACCTTCAAGTGACAATGGTAGGGTTTTCCCCTGTATGGAAGTGCAGTATTTAAAGTCTGCGTCTCGAATGCCTTTTAAAACAGGCTCGGGAATGGGTAAAGATTCGAACTCGATCTGATCCAATGATTGCTCCGCGTTGTGGGAAGGGGAGTATTGAGTTTCCGCGAAAGATAAAAATAAAAGGCAGGTGTTTTCAATACAATAAGTTAAGCACAGTAAACCACTTTGCCATTATAGTTTGTCTTTAAGGTTTTGCAACTGGAAACTCATTTTTCTTGACAATTTGTGCCTGAAAATGATTCAATACCGCCTTCATTTATAACCAATTGCACAGGTTATCGATTACTCCCGCCGGTTATAGGAGCATTCCAAAATGCTGAACTGCTTTTCTTCCAAAGGATTGATTATTTTGATACAACTTCATTTGGAAGCGGGGGCGGCGGACAGGGTTGCGGAATTTAGCGGCGGGTCGATTAAACGAATAATGAGTGAAAGAGGTTCATCTTGATTAAACACGATGTTGTCATTGTTGGTTCGGGTCTGGCGGGTATGCGAGCTGCTCTGGAAGTTTGCAAAGACCTGGATGTAGCGATTTTGAGTAAGGTGTACCCCACACGTTCCCACTCAGGGGCGGCACAGGGTGGTATCGCTGCCGCGCTGGGGAATTCTGAGCCCGATAGTTGGGAGGAGCATCTTTACGATACGGTTAAAGGTGGTGATTTCCTCAACGATCAGGATGCGGTGGAAGAATATGTTAAGGCCGCACCTCGTGTGATATACGAGCTGGAACATTATGGTTGTGTTTTCAGCCGTACTCCCGACGGCAAGATCGCGCAACGCAGTTTTGGAGGGCACTCTAAGCCCCGTGCGTGTTTTTCTGCAGATCGTACCGGTCACGCGATTCTCCATGCCTTGCACGAACAACTTTTAAAGCGCGCGAAATCCGTCAAAATATATTCTGAGTGGTACATGCATTCGCTGATTCTCGACGGTGACCGTTGCAATGGAATTGTCGTCAGCGATATTCGCACCGGCGCGGTAGAAGTCATGCAGGCCCGTGCGGTTATCTTCGCTACCGGAGGTTATGGACGGGTATTTAATATTACATCAAATGCTTTCGCGGGAACCGCCGATGGTGTCATGTCGGCTTACCGAGCAGGCATACCGATTGAAGATGCGGAATTTGTTCAGTATCATCCCTCAGGGCTCTACCGTCAGGGAATATTGTTTTCCGAAGCGGCACGAGGCGAGGGCGGTTACCTGCTCAATGGCAAGGGTGAACGGTTTATGGAAACATACGCACCTTCGCGAATGGAACTTGCGCCGAGAGATATTGTGGCACGCGCAGAGCAAAGTGAAATGGATGCCGGACGCGGTGTCGATGGGAAAGATATTATTCATCTCGACCTGAGACATTTGGGCAAAGAGCGCATCATGGAACGGTTGCCGCAGATTCGCCAGTTGGGAATTGATTTTATCGGAGTCGATTGTGTTACCGATCCATTACCCATTCAGCCGACAGCACATTATTCGATGGGTGGTATTCCTGTAGATAAACTTGGTCAGGTGATTTCCGATGCTGAGGGAACGCCTGTTAAAGGATTTTTCGCCGCTGGCGAATGCTCCTGTGTTTCGGTTCATGGCGCCAATCGCCTAGGAACGAATTCCCTTTTAGACGCGGTGGTCTTTGGTGAACGTGCAGGCAAGACGGCCCTTGAATATGCAAAGACTGTCGGTCACGCTCCGGTTAATGAGAGCCATGAAAAAACCAAGGTGCTCGAACTGTTTGAAAATATTTTTCAACAGGATGGGGGTGAAAGTTATAACGAAATTCGTAACGAAATGAAAACGATAATGACCGAGAACTGCGGTGTGTTCCGTGATGCGGATCGGTTAAAAGTTTGTATTGAAACGATTCAAAGTCTCCTTCAGCGTTATAAAAAAGGTGTGGTTACCGATAAGGGAAAAGTTTTTAACACGGAAATTTATGAAATCATCGAACTCGGTAATATGCTACACATGGCAGAGGTAATCGCTACCGCCGCTCTGGCCAGAACAGAAAGTCGTGGCGGACATTATCGAACTGACTTTCCGAAACGTGATGATGAGAACTTCCTGAAACACAGTCTGGTTTATCCGGCTGATGATGGGATGGAAATTAAATACAAGCCGGTTGTCATAACGAAACATCAACCCGCGGAGAGAACGTACTAATGGCTACGTTTAGAATCAAACGCTACAATCCGGAAAAACAACCCGAGTCCTATTACGAAGAGTTTCAACTGGACATCAAACCGGGCATGACGCTTCTGGATTGCATGAATGAAATCAAGTGGACGCTGGACGGAAGCTTTACCTACCGCATGTCCTGTCGCAGCGCCATCTGCGGGTCCTGCGCGGTGAAAGCCAACGGGCATTCTCTGCTGGCTTGCCAGCGCCAAGGCGCTCACCTGGTCAAAGACGACGAAACGATTGTTCTGGAGCCTTTGGGCAACATGAAACCGATCAAGGATCTTGCGGTCGATTTCAAACCCTTCTGGGACAAAGTTGATAAGGTCAATCCCTACTTGCAACCTGACAAGAAAGCGCCGAAGGAAGAAAGAAAGCAATCGCCGGAGCAGTTCAGGCTCATTGACGATTCAAGTACCTGCATCATGTGCGGCGCGTGCTATTCCGATTGTAACATGCTTGAGGTAGACGATAATTTTCTGGGTCCGGCGGCACTTGCCAAGGCACAACGGTTTGTGCAGGACTCGCGAGATGGAAAAACTCTTGAGCGTGTAAAATATCTGAGCAAACCGGGCGGCATATGGGATTGTACCCACTGTGGCGAATGTGTTGAGCGCTGTCCCAAACCGGCACAGCCTTTTCATCGTATTAAAGAAATAATGACTGTTGCGCTGGATCAGGGCGTCACCAACAACAACGGAGCACGTCACGCGTTATCGTTTGCCAAATTGGTTAAGTCCAGTGGCAGTCTCAATGAAAACATTATTCCCGTTGAAACGGTGGGTTTCTTCAACATCAAAGGATTGTTTGATTTGCTCCCGGTTGGGTTGCGTATGTTTTTTAAAGGAAAAAATCCCCCGATTCTTCATAAGTCTATCGACGATGTCGAAGATGTGAAGCGGATTTATATGGAGCTTGATGAGTAATGAAATTTGCCTTGTTTACAGGATGTGTGGCTAAGGGCGCTACCCGCGAACTGATGCTCTCGACAATGAAATCTGCCGAAGGACTCGGTATCGAATTCGTCGAAATGAAAAGTGCCGCCTGTTGCGGTGCCGGTGTGGTGTCTGAGAAAAATCCGCTTCTGGCAGATGCCTTGAACGCGCGTACCTTTGCCATTGCTGAAGAGCAGAATCTGGACCTCGTCACCATCTGCTCCACCTGTCAGGGAATATTGAAAAAAACTGAATGCCATGTCGACTCCGATCCTGCCTACAAGGAGAAAGTAAATAGTGTGCTTCAGGAGGGCGGACACCAGTACGCCGGCGGAAAAATAAAAATTCAACACTTCGCCAATGTGCTCGGTACTGAGGAAGGTTTGAAACTATTACGGGAAAAAGTGAAGCGTCCGCTCACCGGACTCAAGACAGCGGCATTTTACGGTTGTTATGTTTTACGTCCATCAGAGTTGTCATTGTACGAGAACCCGGATGACCCTACCGGAATGGAGGAGATATTCGAAATTCTCGGCGCGACTCCTGTGTACTATGATAGCAGGACCAAGTGTTGCGGATTTCCAATCATCATGATGAACAAAGATGCCTCGCATGACATGGCAGGCAATGCTCTCATTGACGCGGTCGATAGCGGAGCCGACTGTGTCGTGACAGGCTGTCCGCTATGCCACCTCAGCCTCGATGCGTATCAGCCGGAAATCGAAAAAATGAATAAAAAAGGTTGTTCTGTTCCTATCCTGCATTTGCCGCAACTGGTGGCCTTGGCTCTGGGATACTCGCCTCAGGAACTGGGGATGGACACACATGTCGTTGCCACTACCGGACTCGATAAAATTCTCGCTTAGTAACCTTCCCATTTCTGCTCTTGAATCTTGGCGGAGTAAATCGTATAACCAGCGCAGTTGAGGATTAAATTACCCTCACCCCGGCCCTCTCCCGTCGAGGGAGAGAGGGTAAAAGTTCCCTCTCCTCTGGAGGCCGGTACGTCCCCTTTAGGGGAGAGAAGGTTAGGATGAGGGGGAATAATTATTTTTCCTTACTCAGGGGGCTGTGTGGTCGATTCGCAATCTCTATTCAAACGCAAAGTAGCTGTGCTCATTGGCGGGCTGATATTTTTTTCAGTCATCCTGCTCATGCCCTTGCCCACAGGGATGACTCCTTCGGGGCAACGCCTCCTGGCGATCGCCGCGCTCATGGCTTGCTGGTGGATTGGCGAAGGAACCGCTATCGCCGTAACAGCCCTTCTCCCGCTGATTCTTTTTCCATTGCTTGGAATCATGTCGAGCAAACAGGTCGCGCCCAACTACGCCAACCATTTTGTCTTCCTGTTTCTGGGTGGATTCATGATCGCTCTGGCAATGGAGAAATGGAATTTCCATAAGCGTCTGGCTTTGTGGATCATCAACATGATAGGAACCGGACTCGACCGTATCGTCCTTGGGTTCATGACAGCGGCGGCGTTTCTATCCATGTGGATTTCCAATACCGCGACCACCATGATGCTTCTTCCCGTAGGGATGGCGGTGGTGAGGCAGATTGCCACGCAGTCAACGCTGGACGGTGAACACAATGAATCTACCGAACGGCAAATTGCCGCCAGTCTGGGACTCGTCCTCATGCTGGGTCTGGCCTACGCCGCGAGTATCGGTGGAATAGGGACACTCATAGGCACCGCGCCGAATATTGTTTTTGCGGGATTCTATAAAAACCTTTATCCCGAGAACCCGGAAATCAGTTTTTTCGAATGGATGACGATGGCGGTTCCCGTTGTCATGATTTTTATTCCCATCGTATGGACTTATCTTTGTCGATTTGTCTCGCCGATCAAATTGGACCGGATCGAATTCGCCAAAGATAACGGAGACATTATCCAAAAGGAACTGGCCGCTCTGGGAGAAATTTCCCGACCGGAAAAAATGGTCGCCTGCGTTTTTGCCGCTACCGCGTTCATGTGGATTTTTCGCAAACCCCTCCAGTTGGGTTCCGTCACCATTCCCGGATGGTCGGGTCTCTTTTCGAATCCGGAAATGCTCCACGACTCCACCGTTGCGATGATCATGGGTATCCTGCTGATGCTCCTTCCCGTTAAATTTGGCAAAGGAGAGGTGGTAAATAATGAACGTGAGTTTTTTCTGCTCGACTGGCATACCGTAGAGACCCGTATGCCCTGGGGAATTCTCTTGTTATTTGGCGGCGGATTCGCTCTGGCTTCCGGGTTCACCAAAACCGGATTGTCCAGTTGGATCGGCGATCAACTGACGGGATTATCAGCGTTCCCATTATGGGCCGTGGTATTGATCGTGTGTCTCGGAATCACATTTTTAACCGAGCTGACATCCAATACCGCGACATCGACCATGATTTTGCCAGTGATGGGAGCGGCGGCAGTGGCGGCAGGATTTCATCCCTTGCTGCTCATGTTACCCGCGACTCTTTCCGCATCGTTCGCGTTTATGTTGCCCGTGGCAACGCCGCCGAATGCCATTGTGTTCGGTAGTGGGTGGGTCACCATACCCGCCATGACCCGCGCCGGGTTTGCACTGAACCTCATCGGCGCGATCCTCATCACCACACTCGCCCTCCTGCTCATCCAGACACTTTTTTTATAACCTCCCCTAGCCCTTCCCTCGTAAGGGGGGGGGTATTAAAACCCATCCCCTTGCCAAGGGGCGGCTGTGTGGGGTGGTCTTGTGCCGTCGGTTGCCAACGCAGTTCCGGTTTTCCGTTTTCGATCCCCGGTCTGCCTTATCACTTATCTTCAAACCTGGGTAAACGCTTTTCGAGGAAGGCTAGCAATCCTTCGCGGGTATCGCGGGTGGTGAACAGTTTGCCGAACTCATCGGCTTCCTTATTCAGCCGTTCCTCCAGTGAGGCACAGTCGGCATTGTTGACAGCGGACATGATGGCGGCTATCGCAAGTCCTCCTTTCCCGGCTATTTGTTTGGCCAGTTGGATGGCGGTCTCCAGTGCGGCACCGGATTTCACAGCCTGATTGATGATCCCTGAAGTTTGAGCCGTTTCGCTATCGACTTCCTTTCCGGTGAGTATCATCTCCAGCGCGCGCGATTTTCCGATGCGTTCGGCCAGGCGACAGGTTCCGCCGAATCCGGGTATCAGTCCCAGGTTGATTTCAGGTAGCGCGAATTTTGCTTCTGTCCCGGCGATCCGCAGATGACAGGCCAGCGCCAGTTCTAATCCGCCTCCCATGCACGCACCTTCCACCGCCGCAATGTAGGGTTTTGGGGCGGACTCTATTTTGTTGAGGACTGATTGACCGTACGCTCCGTATTTATGTCCATCCTGTTCAGAGTGGATTTTCGACAGTTCCTTGATGTCCGCCCCGGCGCAAAAGAATTTTGTTGATCCTCCTGCGAGTACCACGGCTTTGAAATTCTCGTTGCAGTTTATTGATTCAATAGATTCCTCAAGTTCTCCGAGCATTTCGATGCTGAGAGCGTTAGCCGGAGGCCGATTCAATGTGAGAACGGCTACTTGGCTGTCTTCAATCAGGGATAAGAATCGGGGCTGGCTCATAATGGCCTCATTCTACATGTTTTTGGTGATCTATATTCTGTCTTATATAAATATAGTCCCGCTCTCATGGAATTATCCCGTTTCTGGACTATATTTATACTAAGAGTGGGGCGTTCGAAGACTGAATTACTGGAGGGGGAGTTATGAGACCTCTTATAAATTATTCCTGTGTATACGGTGCGATACGCACGCCGATAGGCAGGTTTCACGGTTCGTTGTCTTCACTATCGGCTCCCGATCTGGCCTCTTTTGCCATTGGCGAAGCCCTTCGCCGGAGTGGCGTTCCGAAAGAAAAAATAAGTGATGTGATTATGGGTAATGTTCTGCCTGCCGGGATAGGGCAGGCCCCGGCTCGTCAGGCAATGTTGAAAGCGGGATTGCCCGACTCTGTCCACGCGATGGGGGTGAGCAAGGTTTGCGGGTCGGGTTTGATGGCTGTGATTCTGGCGGATGATTTGGTTCGTTTGCATGAGTCCGGATTCATTGTCGCAGGCGGTATGGAAAGTATGAGCCGCGCACCGTGCATGTGTGGTCCGGATTGCGAGCAGAACTCTCTCTGCGAGCAGGACTCGCACAAGGAGTGTTGCATGGAGCATATGGTCCATGACGGGTTGTGGGACAGTTTTAACGACATGCACATGGGTGAAATTGCTGAACTACTTGCCCGTAAGGAGGGGTACAGTCGGGAGGTTCAAGACGAATTTGCCATGCAAAGTTTTACTAGGGCGCGTAACGCCCAGGAGCGTTGCCGGTTTTCTGCCGAGATCGTTCCGGTGGAAGTCGTGATGAACGATGAAATAAAAATCGTGGACAAAGATGAGTCGCCTTTCGCGAACGATTTGAGCAGGCTGAATCAGCTTCGACCAGTTTTTGACAAGGAAAATGGGACAGTGACCGCGGGTAACGCTTCCAGCATCAGTGACGGTGCCGCGGCTCTCGTCCTGGGTGAATTTGATGAAAACCTTAATCCCATGGCACGCATTGCCGCTAAGGCATCCGTCTCCCGACCCCCCGACCAGTTTCCGCTTGCGTCAGTAGACTGCATTGTCAGTCTTCTGGATCATTGGGGAATGCAAAAAAATGATATAGACCTGTTTGAAATCAACGAAGCGTTTTCGGTGACGACCCTGGCTGTCTGCGACAAGCTTGGGTTGGACAACAGCCGCGTCAATGTTTCGGGCGGGGCAGTAGCTTTGGGTCACCCTATTGGCGCTTCGGGAGCGAGGATTCTTGTGACTTTGCTTCATGACCTGATTGAGCGCGATCTCAAGCGTGGAGTAGCAGTTATCTGCATTGGCGGAGGCGAGGCGGTGGCAGTGGGTATCGAGCGCGATGTTTCTTGGTCAGACGCATTTGGACTATGGGCTTTCTAAAAATCTTTTCAGGAGGAGATTATGTTTTCCGTGGATTTTTACGATATCGAAAGCCATTTGACAGATGATGAAAAACTGATTCGTGACAGTGTCGCTGGGTTCGTTGACCGGGAAGTTTTGCCAGGCATTCAGAAGAGTTTTGAATCGGGCGAATTCCCCTTCCAGTTGATTAAGAGGATGGGGCAGGAAGGTTTTCTCGGTGCCAGTGTGGATACACACGGTGGAACCCGGATAAGTCCTATCGCTTACGGATTGATGATGCAGGAACTGGAGCGTGGCGATAGTGGACTGCGTAGTTTTGTTTCAGTGCAAAGCAGTCTGGTGATCTATCCGATTCATCAGTTTGGCACAAATGAGCAAAAGGACCGATGGCTTCCCGGACTCATCAGCGGTGACAAGGTGGGGTGCTTCGCACTCACCGAACCGGATTATGGGTCCGACCCATCGGGCATGAAGACGAAAGCTGTCAAGGACGGGGATGCTTATGTGCTGAACGGATCGAAGATGTGGATCACCAGTGCCGATATAGCAGACTATTCTCTGACTTGGGCTTATGTGGATGGTATCGTGCGCGCCTTCGTGGTCGAAAAAGGTTCTCCGGGCATGACGGTGCAACCGATCAAACATAAATTTTCCATGCGTGCTTCTGATACCGGCGAGATTCATTTTATCGACTGCCGTGTTCCCGGTGAAAACATGCTTCCAGGCGTAGACGAGCTCTCTACGGCTCTTGGATGCTTGAGCCATGCGCGTTACGGCATTGCCTGGGGTGTTCTAGGGGCGGCGGTGGCCTGTTACCAGGAGGCGGTGGACCACGCCAAGTCGCGTATCATGTTTCAGAAACCCATCGGCGCATTCCAACTGGTGCAGGAAAAATTGGCCGACATGCTCACCGACCTGACCTGTGCTCAGCTTCTCTGCCTGCAACTGGGAAGAATGATGGCAAAGGATGAAGTTCACTACACTCAGATATCAATGGCCAAGCGCAACAATGTTCGTGTGGCGTTGGACATCGCACGCAAGGCGCGGGATATTCTCGGCGCATCAGGAATCAGTGTGGAATACAGCACCATCAGGCATATGCTCAATCTGGAGAGTGTGTATACCTATGAGGGAACTGATTCGATCCACACGCTTATTTTAGGAAAAAAGATCACGGGACTTGATGCGATTCATTAGAGGAGAAACTGTTATGTTTAACTTAAGGGTAGGAGTGGTTGGAGCTGGGATTATGGGCGCTGGTATCGCTCAACGAGCGGCGACCTTCGGTTTTAGCGTAACCCTTGTGGATAAAGATGATGCATGTCTCCATGCCGCTGAAAAAAGGATGGCGAAATCATTGGATAAAATGGTCGAGAAAGGAATTATTTTGAAGGATATTGAATATGACGTCCTGACTTTGGTCGCGATGACAACAGATATCAAAGCGGTTTCCTCAAGCGATCTTGTGATAGAAGCGGTGAATGAAAATCTGGAACTGAAACAAAAAGTTTTTATGGAACTGGAACAGATTTGTCCTTCGAATGCTATTTTAGCGACCAACACATCGTCTATACCGATCGCATCACTCGCCAATGTAACCCGTTCGCCTCAGCGTGTTGTCGGGCTACACTTTATGAATCCGGTTCCGGTCATTCCGTTGGTTGAGGTGATTCGAACTGACCAGACATCCGACGCCACTTTTGAGGCCTGCATAGAGTTTCTGGAGGAGATGCAATGCGAGACGGTTCAGTCGAAAGACAGCCCTGGATTTATTATTAACCGTATTTTAATTCCAATGATAAATGAGGCGGTGAAAGTTCTGGAGTCTGGCGTTGCATCGGCAGAAGATATTGACCGCGCCATGGTGCTGGGAACAAAACAGCCGATGGGTCCGCTGGCGCTGGCCGATTTGATCGGACTCGATACAGTGGTCCATATTCTTGAAACGTTGTATGCCGGATTCAATGACGAGCGTTATCGGCCCTGTCCATTGCTGTTGGACTACGTCAGGGGAAACCGACTCGGTCGAAAGGCAAGCCATGGATTTTTTGATTATCGAGACGATGCTGAACCGTTCAGTTGCCTGACTCCTTATCCTAAGCGCCGGGTTTCCATCTGAGTTTAGGGCTGCGGGCGGCGGTGGTTTCGTCGGGGCGGGAGGCGACTGGCATATGCGGGGCATCGTGGAAAATTTCTGGATCGGATTCGGCTCGCTTTGCGATATCTTTCATCGCTTCGATGAATCCATCGATAGTTTCTTTTGACTCAGTCTCAGTCGGTTCAATCATCAACGCGCCTTTCACGATCAATGGAAAATAAACAGTGGGCGGATGGAATCCGTGATCAATGAGCATTTTGGCGATGTCCATGGTGCTCACTTTATGTTTGAGTTGGTGCTTGTCGTTGAACACCGCCTCGTGCAGGCTGGGTCCGTCATAAGGCAAGTGATACTGCTCTTGCAGGGATGCCTTGATGTAATTGGCATTGAGTACCGCCATTTCTGCCGCCAGTTTAACTCCATCGGGACCGAGTGACCGGATGTAGGTGTAAGCCCGGACAAGGATGCCGAAGTTGCCGAAGAAGGCCTTCATTTTTCCAACACTGTCTGGGCGATCAGAATTTAATGTGTATTTTCCACCCGTGTGCTCTATGACTGGAATTGGAAGATAAGGTTCGAGTTGGTCGGTGACTCCCACCGGGCCGGCGCCGGGTCCGCCTCCACCATGTGGTGTGGAAAATGTTTTGTGCAGGTTGAAATGCAGAACATCGATTCCCATAGCGTTCATTTTCGTTTTTCCCATCACCGCGTTCAAGTTGGCCCCGTCACAGTAGACCAGACCGCCCTTGTTGTGAACGACCTCAGTAATTTTCATGATATCTGTTTCGAACATTCCCAGAGTGTTCGGATTAGTCAGCATGATCGCGGCGGTGTCTTCATCCATCATTGATTCCAATTTCGCAGGATCGATCAGGCCGCGTTCGTCTGACTGTATCTGGACAACGCTGTATCCGCATAAGGCCGCACTGGCGGGATTGGTCCCATGTGCGGAGTCGGGTAGAATTATTTTTTTTCGTTGCGTTCCCTGCTTCGCGTGCCAGGCATGAACCATGAGCATGCCCGCCAGTTCACCGTGCGCTCCGGCGGCGGGTTGCAGGCTCACATGCGTCATGCCGCTGATTTCCTTCAGGTATTCCTGGAGTTCAAACATGAGTTGGAGACTGCCCTGCGAAAGCGCTTCAGGTGTGTAGGGGTGGTGCTGGGCGAATCCGGGAAGCGCGGCAGTCACTTCGTTGATTTTCGGATTGTATTTCATGGTGCAGGAACCGAGTGGATAAAAATTAGTGTCGATGCTGAAATTCCATTGAGAAAGTCTGGTGAAATGTCGCACGACATCAAGTTCCGTCAGTTCTGGAAAATTTTCTATAGGATCGCGAATCTCACCTGCGGGTAGCAGTGCTTCAAGCTCAACTTCAGGCACATCGCATTTTGGGAGCGAATAAGCGGCACGTCCGGGCGAACCCATTTCAAAAATGAGTGGCTCGTCAAAGACCAGTCCCCTCATCGCGGTAGAAGAAGCTTTCGATTGTTGGCGGGTAGATTCGTTCATTCGTGTTGAGTTCTCCCTGGTGTTGTGCTTAGCCTGTCGAAGCATGTACTCTTCAACGATTCACAGTTATATTGAAAGGACCCTTCGACAAGCTCAGGGCGATAATTTAATTAATTTAAAAACTGTTCAATATGTTCAAGTGCAGTTTCCGGTGTCAGTGTATCAGAGTCGCGTTCTTCGAGCAGGGCATGTCGTGTGTGAACCGGACCCCACCGCGCGGTTTCCCCGTGTTTGAAAATGGCCACAACCGGTGTTTGCACCGCCGAGGCCAGATGCATGATGCCAGTATGGTTGCAAAACAGCAAATCACTTTTTTTGATGGCCAGTGCCAGCTCTTTGATCGAAAGGACTGGCAGGCGACCTATCTTGAGCTGCGTTCCTTCGCTGAGGGCATCTATCATCGCTTCTTCACCCGGACCACATATGAAAAGGACTTCTGCTTTTTGCGTGTTGGATAATTGTTCCGCCACCTTGCGAAAGTTTTCCAGTTGCCATCCCCATTCCGCAACACGGGTTCCCGGTTTGATGAGTACCAGCGGACGCTCAGGATGTTGGCGTGATTCCTTCAGTACCGTATCTATTTTCTTTGTTTCCTCTTCGTTGAAATATATCTGAGGTGGTTCGATGATTTGCGTGATTCCCACATGACGTAGCAATTCAAGATTGTTCAAACTCTCGTGGCGCGGTGGAGTGTCTGTCGGCAAACGCACATCGTAGAGCCCGTCCGTTTTATCATGGGCGTAACCTATTCGATATTTTGTTTTGCTGGCAAGAGCAATCATCGAAGCCGTGGCGCTGAATTTTTTATTGAGTGTGAATACAACATCAAACCGGTTACGTCGAAGCTTTCCAAGAACGGCACCGGGGCATCCCGGGTCAAACGGGATGATCTCGTCTATATACGGATTATTGGCGAGTATGGAAACATTGACGCGATCCACCAAAGCGCTTACTCGAAGATGCGGAAACGATTTTTTAATGGATTCGTAAACGGGTGTAGACAGCACAACATCTCCCAGCCGATCGGGTCTTATCACGAGTACGGACCGGGCGGACGCAAAGTCCATGGGAAGCGAAGGCGGACTTTTCCTGCCGGAAACCAGCCCGATGGCAGACCATAAGAAATTTTTTGCGGTTCGTTCTATTTTGCGAGCCAGTTCGGCCATGGGGTGTGCGCTATTGCTTCAGTACGTTTAAGTTATCGGGTTTGCCTGGTCGATAAGCATGATAGGGATATCGTCTTGAATGGGATATTCAAGTTTGCATGTGTCGCAGGTCAGGCCGTTTTCTTCGGATGTTAATCCCAAGTCTCCTTTGCATTTGGGGCAAACTAAAATATCCAAAAGTTCTTTGTCGAACGCCATCGAGTCACCTCTTACTTGAGTGGATTGAATGTCAGGTTGAAGCTAACATTTTAATATGCTCAGATGCTAATATTTTTGTCGCATCGAATACATTTTGTACAGTTACCTTGTCCATGCACTCCAATGTTCCCAGCGGACATTTTCGTTTCCAGCAGAAACTGCAGGGTAGTTCATGATACACCGCCCGGTGATTTTTTGCGTAAGCTCCGTTGCGATCAGGGTGAGTCGGTCCCCACACAGAAACGGTGGGAACACCCAAGGCGGCGCAAATGTGGAACGGTCCGGAATCGCTCCCTACAAACAGTGAAAGCTTTTTGTAGAGTCCGATAGACTCTGAGATCGTAGTTGCAGGAGCCGTCCACGATTTTTGTTTCATCGTAGCGGCAATTTTGCGGACCATATCTTCTTCCCCCGGACCCCAAGTGAGAAGAATGTTGAATCCCATTTCTCCTGCCAGTCGGTCGGCCAGTTGGGCGTATCGCTCCAGACTCCACAGTTTAGTTGGAAACCCGGCTCCAGGATTGACCCCGGCAATGGGTTTGGTTTTGAGTTCCGGGTTTTCCAGCATGAAAGAGCTGGCAGCCTGCTCATCCTTGGCGGTAATGATTAAAGGGAACTCCGCTTGCGTGGGATAGTTTCCCATAGTAGAGAGTTGTGACAGGCAGAGGTCTGTTACGTGCCCACCGGGGGGGACGAATTTGCTGTGGCGGTTATTGAACCAGGCGTTTATTTTTTCCCGGCAATTGTTGCGGTGAAATCCTGCCCTGTTGGATGCTCCAGTCATGCGGGCAATGACCCCCGTCTTGATGAGTCCCTGTAAATCGAAGGTCCAGTCGAATTTGCGATCCTTCAATAATTGCCTTATTGCGGATATTTCACGCCAGGAAACTGCGTTCAGGTTTTTGCGCCAGTGTTTGATGCGTACCGGGATCACCTCGTTGAGGTCTGGATTGTGCTCGACCAGCTCACGAAAGCGTTCCTCAATCATCCACGAGATATGGGCTTGAGGGTGATGTGCTCTCAGAGTCCGCAGGAAAGGTAAAGCGTGTACAATGTCCCCTATGGAGCTCAGCTTAATGATCAGAAGTTTTTGTTTCGGCGCGTTCATGATCTGTTGCCGCTGGAAACCTGTTTTTCAGGAAGTTCATCATTGAGCGATAGACATACTTATATACCGCATAGCCTATTAAGATACCACATAAGGCTCCTGCCAGAACATCCGTTGGATAATGTACGCCTAGATACACCCTGGAATAACCTATCAGTAAGGCTATTATATATAGAACGAACGCGAAATTTTTGTAGGCTAGGCCGAGTATAGTAGCGGCGGTGAATGAGTTTATCGCATGGTTTGAGGGGAAAGAGAAACTATTGGAACAACTGGCAATTTCCTCCAATTTTGTGAAGATATGGCAGGGTCTTTCACGCGCGAACCAATCTTTGAGTAGTGCTCCCAGAGAATCGGAGACCCCCACCGCTATGCCCGTTGCCAGAATCAACGCCAGCCCCCGCACCCTTTTCAACCAGAGGACGAGCACGAGGCAGACAACCCCGGGCCAGATGAAATTATGCTTAATGGAAATGAACTGCATGAATTCCAGGAATATTCGGGATTGAAAATGCGTGTTGATCCAGTAGAATAGCGAATCGTCTAGATCGGAAAGAATGGTTTGATCCTCCTGGGAAATGGGGTGAAGACTCTCAACCAGACCAAATTTTATTGGGTTTGGAACATGGAGTCAAACGATTTGTGTATGGCCTGTCTCACCTCGGTACTTGATTCGTATTTAAGCTAACGACCCTATGGGAAAACAAAATGACAATGCTTTGATTGTTTTTGCCCGCGACCCCATAGAAGGTCAGGTGAAGACCCGTCTCAATCCATTTCTGGACCCGCGAACCACTTGCGACTTGTACACCTGTTTTCTTGCTGACAGCCTCAACACGATTTGTGAAGTGGAGTCGGCGGATCGCTTTGCCGGAATCTATCCGTCAAATCTTTCGGGTTACTTTGAGCAGCTGGATTCTTCTTTGTCGATCACTGTTTTTATGCAGGAGGGGAAAGACCTGGGAGAGAGAATGCAAAACGCGTTTTCTGCACGGTTTCAGGACGGCTATGAACGAGTGGTTATCATAGGCTCTGATAGTCCCAGCTTGCCAACGAATTATATAAGGCAGGCGTTTGCTTCCGAGCGGGATGTTGTTCTCGGCCCCAGTGCCGATGGCGGGTATTATTTGATTGGTATGCGGGGAAAACAAATCGATGTGTTTGATGGTATTGCCTGGGGCGGGGATACTGTGTTGGCAGAAACCCGGACCAAACTGGAAGCCATTGAAGGCGCGTCTCTGGAGCTATTGCCCGTCTGGTACGATGTAGACCGTCCAGAAGATTTAAAATTTTTAAAAACGCATCTTCAACTTATGGCGGATGCTGGCCAGCAGGAAGGGGCATCGACTCGAAACTTTTTGGAGCAGCTGTCACTTTGAAAAACTCATCTTCAGCTTATGGCGGACGCGGGTCAGCAGGAGAAGGGAATAGATCCGAAAATTTTAAAACCGACTGTCATTTTAAATTTGATAAGAACCAGGAATCCTACAAATGAAAATTATTAAACATACCGACCCGAACTTTAGGTCAGCCCTGGAGGCTGTGGTGAACCGGGCCAACCTTGATCTAGTGACCCATGACGATGTAGTGCGTGAAATTCTGGGGCGTGTAAAACATGAAGGTGACGTAGCCTTGTTGGAATACACGAGTCGGTTCGACCATCACGAACTTACTTTAGAAAATTTAAAAGTGACGCGTGAGGAAATCGACACGGCTCACAGTCAGATAAGCGATGTAGAGGTAGAGGCGCTTAAACGAGCGGCGGAAAATATTCGAAAATTTCATGAGCGGCAGGTCACACAGTCCTGGGAATATGAGGAGGATGGTGTGTTGCTGGGTCAGAGCCAGAGGCCACTGGAGACGGCTGGTATCTACGTTCCCGGTGGTAAGGCATCCTATCCATCCTCTGTGTTGATGAATGCGATTCCGGCTAATGTGGCGGGAGTAGAAAATATAGTGATGTGCAGTCCGGCACCCGAAGGCAAATGGAGTCCGCACGCACTTGTCGCGGCAGACATAGCAGGTGTCGATTCAATTTATAAAGTGGGCGGGGCGCAGGCGGTGGGCGCAATGGCCTATGGAACGAAGACGATCCCCCGAGTGGATAAGATTGTGGGGCCTGGTAACATTTATGTCGCCTTGGCCAAGCGCATGGTATTTGGGGTGGTGGATATTGATATGATCGCGGGTCCCAGCGAAATTCTGATCGTGGCCGATGACAGCGCACACGCAGATTTTATCGCCGCGGATTTGCTATCACAGGCCGAGCATGATGAAGAGGCCATTCCCATACTGATAACCTGCTCCGAAGAACTGGCTCAGGCGGTGGTGAAGGAACTGGATGTCCAGACGAGCCAGTTGAGTAGGCAGTCAATCATCAAAGAATCCTTGAACCGGCAGAGCCGCTTGTTTGTTGTGGAGTCATTAGAGGATGCAATCAGCATAGCTAACGATATCGCCTCCGAACATCTGGAGCTGGCAGTGAGAGATCCTCAGGCTTGCGCCGAAAAAATTAAAAACGCAGGGGCTATATTTCTCGGTCACTATACGCCGGAAGCGATCGGTGATTATCTGGCAGGACCCAACCATGTATTGCCTACAAGCGGGACAGCACGGTTTTCATCCCCACTGGGGGTGTACGATTTTATAAAAAGGACCAGCATTATCTCCTATTCGCAGGAGGCCCTGAAAAAAGCGGCCCCGGTAGTTAAAGTTCTTGCTGAAATGGAGCATCTGGACGCTCATGCCAACGCGGTAAATTTGAGAGCAGGAAAGGCTTCAGAGGGGTGAACTGAGAGCACGATATTTGATGTAAGGGAAGGGGGCGAATTTGTCTTGACAAGAGAAGTCGGCCCGTGTTAAATAATCGGACCATTTTGGAGCCGTGTGCCTTGTTGCGGTCGGTTTTCAGGTTGGAGCTGAAAGCCCTTTAAATAAGGTGGGTTACGGTAGGAGGCGGAAGCTGGCGGGTTTGGCTCTCTCGGCTGGTATGGGAGAAATATGATATCCCGGGGTTTCTGTGGCTTGTAATAAGTGTTTTTTCCTGTTTTTTTATGAGGCAGGGAAGGCGCTTGCAGGTGAAATATTTGACTAATAACACCAGTTTTTAATTAGGTTCAGAATACTTCGATATTGATTACTTTTTTAAATGTTAGGAAAACCATATGAGAAGGTCCACAAAGGAGGACAAAGCCATGTTGGGGAAATCTAGAAGTTTGAACATTCTGCCCATCGCTCTGTTTCTGGCGTTCGCAATGTATGCGATGCCCGGGCTGGTAGGCGATGCTTCTGCGAAAGAGGCTTTTGCTGAGCAAGTTTTTGCTGAGCAGGCTTTTGCTAAAGAGGTTATGGCTGAAGAAGAGGCCGAGGAAGGTGAAGGTGAGGCAGAAATCGAATGGAGTCAGGACGTGTTCTACAAGGACTATGAGGGCAATCCTCTCAAAGGCCCTGTAAGCGGCGCTCCAGCCCCTGAGTTGGGTGAGAATGACTACAATGCCTACGAATTCGCTCCAAGTAGAATTATTCTATGGATTGCGAATCAGCAACATCTGTATTTTGGTAGTTTTGTTCTCGCGGTTCCCATCTTCTGTATGCTCATCGAGTTCGTTGGTATTCGAACCCGTGAAAGCGATCCGGCGATGTCTCAAAAGTATGACCGTCTGGCGCATGACCTGATGAAGGTTAGTCTGACGGCATATTCGTGGACAGCTATTCTTGGTGGTATTCTGCTGTTTACCTTCATTACGCTGTTTCCTGGTTTCTTTAAATACATGGCAACGATTTTCCGTCCGGTTATGCACGTTTACGCGCTGATGTTCCTGGCGGAGAGTGGTGTTCTCTATGTTTATTATTACGGTTGGGACAAGATGAATGACGGTGGTTTCCTGAAATGGGTCCACTGTAGTATTTCGGTGCTACTCAACCTTATTGGTACCGTTCTCATGTACCTCGCGAATTCCTGGGCGACCTTCATGCAGGCTCCTGGTGGAATTGA